>Ga0187772_10000157_pt1 | contig 28149 bp, 26 predicted proteins | sample 0116_SJ02_MP15_2_FD_133137 | JGI IMG/M metagenome (GOLD analysis project Ga0187772, IMG submission 133137) | Tropical peat soil microbial communities from peatlands in Department of Meta, Colombia - 0116_SJ02_MP15_20_MG | ecosystem: Environmental > Terrestrial > Soil > Wetlands > Peat | place... | reverse complement strand
GTCGCCAACGCGATCGTCAGCTCTGCGTTATCGGACTGAGCTAAGCACTCGTGCGCGGGGTGCGTGTGCGGCTCGCGATCATGGGCGTGAGGCGACGCCGGTGAACAGGATCGCGCTTGTTCGCGTGTCCCGCAGCACGAACACGAAGGGGCGATCTACGATGAACTGGATCCTCGGGGGCGCCTCGACCGCGCTGGTGCCGATCACCACGGCCGTCGCCGCGGCGGCTTTCGTGCCGGCCTCGTCGACGTCGATGTAAGCCTCGTGGATTACGTGCTGGATGTAGAGGTACCCCGGTGGTCCGGCGATCCCGGACAGGTCGGCGCGGCCCGGCTCGAAGGCGAGCGGCATCCCCATGCTCGCTAACGGTCCGTTCAGGTCGAACAGGGTCCGCAGCTGGAACTTCGGCACGGCGACGGCGACGTAGTGGGGCACAAGGCCGTCGAGCAGGCGCAGCGGTCCAGTGGCAGCGATCCGCGCGAGCAGTGGCCGAAGGTGTCCCTGGCTCGCCAGCAGGATGTCGAACGCGAGCCGACCGCCTTGATAGGGCAGCTCGAGCGCCTGGTAACCGTCGGCGCTACGGTACGCGAACGTCCCGTTCTGGTGCATCGTCGGCACCTGGATCGCGCCGCCGGGCGCGTGGAAGATGTCCGGGTGAGTGTCCTGGCGCTGGAATGGCAAGAGCCACTTCGCGTCGAGGTAGACGGCGTCGACGAGCGCCAGCTTGGTGAGGGGATCGAGATCGCCCGGGGTGAGTAGGTGGGGAATGTTGCCTGCGGTGTGCTCGGAGACCCAGCCGTTGATCTGCGCAACCGCGGCGGGGTTGCCGAAGTCGACCGTTTGCATGCCCGCGCCGTAGTCGCGCGCGAGGATGGCGAGGAACGGCTGGCGGAAGCTCTGTCCACTCTGGCCGAACAGAGCGTTGGCGATCTCGAGTGTCGCCCCAGGTGTGTTGGCCTGGGCGAGCGATTGAGTTTGCGCATTGAACGCCGCCACCACCCGCGGCAGCGGCAGGCGGAAGTCGAGCGCGGTCGCGATCTGCTCGCCGGTGCTCCCGCGCGCGCCGGCGTAGGTCATCGACAACGCCTCGGAGATGCTGAACGGCGACAGCGCGAGCGTCGGGTGCGTGCCGGCCACCAGAGCCAGCAGCCGCCCGGCGAATAACGCGTTGCCGTCAGTCAGCGTGGCCGCGTCGGCCGAGGGGGCGCTCGGCCCCGCTCTCGGGACCGCGGCCATGACGGTCGTCGGTGCCCCCGCGCTCCGCCGACGAGGTACCGAGCGGGTCGTCGAGGCACAGCCCACGAGAAGGATCACCACCGCGGCAAGACTGAGCGCACGAACGACCATGCACCGAATCTACGCTCAAGCGGGCGATTCATCACACGATCGCAGGGCCGCCAAGCAGCGGCGAGACCCGGGCCGGCCGGCGCATACAAGCACTCGCCCGCGCGGGCTGCCTCCGGCAGTCGCCGTCATATCCTTTGCGAGGAAGCGGCAGTCTGGTCAGAGTGGTGCTCGTCGTCCGGAGGGGAAGCGACCGGGCCTGAGGTTCGGACGCCGTCCGCATGTCCGGATCGCACACACCGGGGCTCGATGCCCGCGGAGGGCGGCGTTACCGAGCGCGACTTCCGCAAACCTAACGAGCAGAAGCCCGGCTCCGCCTCGACGTAGTTCCCCAGCTCGTCCATTCCACAAGCCCGGCGTCGGCTGCACGGCGTGCCCGCGTTGGTGGCGGAGCAGAAGAACCGCTATTAGCTCGTCGTACCCGCTCGAGCAGACGCCGACGTCAGGATGCGTATGCAGCTCCACGCCGACGACGGACGCACGCGCGATCGCGGCGGCTCTCCCTTCGCCCGCGAGAGCGATTGTGCTCGCCCGCGACAACGCCGCGCTGTCGGAGCTCGTCCTTTCTGCATTTTGTCGGGCGCGACGAACTCTGCTGCTTCCCCGGCCAGGCGTATATCGCTATCGCCTGCCTTGACCGGAGGTCGTCGACAGCCGCCCTCCTGCTCGCCCAGGATGAGCGGTCATGTGATCGGTGCCACCGCAAGACGCCTCCCTTCTCGCAAAGGCGGGAGCGGGCGTTAGTGGAATTCGAGCAAAGCACCAAGAAGCTCGCTTCTGCTCGCCGACGATGGCGGGCGTCTCGTCGCGCCGCTCCATCCCGCTGCTGGTGATAGCAGGACCAAGAGCCCGACGGCTCGGTCGTGAGCTCAGGCGACGGAGGTCTGGGACGTCGCTTGGAGATGATCTCGCCAGTGGGCGCACGCGGTTGCGGCCTGTGCGGAGTCGCCGAGCCACGCGAAGTACCCGTCGGGTCGTACGAGTGCCGTGTCGGCCTCGCCCCAGTCGGCGAGATCGTCCTCCAGGACAGCCGCCCGGTTGACGGCGGCGTGGTTGATCCCGTTGGGCGTTGCTGAGTGCCGCCGCATCAGGAGCGCGAAATGTCCGTCGCGCAAGAGCTCAAATAGCCGTGTCCGGCCGGAGCTGCGGTCCAGTTCGAGGTCGGGCGCGCGGTGGCCGGAGAGGGGATGTGAGCCCTCTTCGGCCGGGTACGCGATGGCCAGGCCGCTGACTTTCTCCGCCAGTGAGCGGTTGGCCTCGGCGTGCTCGGCGAGTATCCCCGCGAGCAGTTCCTTGACCGCCATCTGGTCCGGTGTTTCCGCCGACGCGAGTTCTTCCTGGGCGCAGCTGTTCTGGACCACCTGCTCGCCGACCGGTCGGCGCTCGCGCTCATAGCTGTCAAGCAGCCACTGGGGCGCGGTCCCGTTCAGCTCCGCGGCGAGCTTCCAACCGAGGTTCATCGCGTCCTGCACCCCGAGGTTGAGCCCCTGGCCGCCCTGGGGCGGGTGGATGTGCGCGGCGTCCCCGGCGAGCAGTATGCGCCCACAGCGGTACGCGCGCGCCAGCCGGGCGGCATTACCCACCCGCGCCAGCCACACCGGATTGCGCGCCCCCAAGTCAGTACCGAGAATCCGCCGTGTGCTTTCCCGCACCTCCGCGAGCGTGACCTCGGTCGACCGCGGGACGTGTAATCGCTCGGTGTCCTTGACCACCAGCCTAAACAGGCCACCCGGCAACGGGACAACGAGCACTGACCCGCGCGGACGATGGACGCTCAGCACGCCGCGCTCCGGCGGCTCGGACAGCTCGACGTCGGCGAGCATCGCCGTCCGGGTCGTGGAACGACCGTCGAACTCGATCCCGGCCGCTTCCCGCACCACGCTCCTCGCCCCATCGCAGCCGACAACAAAACGAGCGCGGACTACACCGCTCGCATCCGGCCCCTCCACGGCGACATCCACACCCGCGCGATCCTGGCGCACGCCCGTGACACGATGGCCGAGGCGAACCTCCGCACCCAGCGCGAGCGCGCGCTCGGCGAACAGCTCCTCGGTCCGGGCCTGCGGCAACGCAACCAAGAAAGGAAATGGCGAGCTCAGCACGCTCACGTCCAAACGAACCGACATCAACGCAAACGCGCCGGCAGGCACCACTCGACCCTCCGACACATGAGCCTCGGCCACCCCCCGCATATCCAGCACCTCAAGCGTCCTCGGCCACATCCACAACCCACGCGAATGCGGGCTCCGCCGCGCCGCTTGCTCGCACACCACAACCGTGACTCCCCCAAGACGCAACTCAGCGGCCAGCCACAACCCGACCGGACCCGCCCCCACGACCACGACGTCGATCATCGACGGCCACCCGCTCCCGACCGACACGTCACCGCGACGCGCTCCCCGTTTCGCACGATCGACCGTTCCAGAACCAGCGACGGAGCAAACATCGCGTGATCCCAAACGCCTTGGTCGAGCACTCGCCGAATTTCAGCCGATCCTATCCGCCGACCCTCAGGCCCAACTCGGGCTTCGCACCTTTGCGACCGTTCCGATGCCGCCCGGGAGCCCTGGCGCCCAGGCCGCTCCCGCTCGTCCTTTCCGCGTCAATTGCTGGGGCGCCACGAACTCTGCTGCTTTCTTGAGACGTCGTATATCGCTCCGCGGTCCGCCCCGCGCCCGGGTCCCGGATCACCAGTCTGTCGCTTTGTCGAGGGCAAGCGGCAGTATCCATGACGCCGTCGGCGGCACCACTCCGTTTCGTCCCGAGCGGGAGCGGACCCGACATTCGGTCGCACTTCCGCTTCGACGGTCGTGCTTGCGAGCGCCGGCAAACGATGCGGGCGAGGCGTCAGGCGCCGGCGCTTGCGAGTCTCGGGCCGTGTCCACCTGACCACGGCGATCTCGGCGACTGTCGCTCCCGATCGCCGAGCGGCGGCGTGGCACGTCATCCCAAGGTGGAGACGCGTATGTCGTCCGTTCCACTGGCCAGCGGGCTTTTCATTGGGTGCTGATCGTCTCGTTCGGGTGACGCGCAGCGAGTGGCGAGCCCGCTCGTCGTATGGTCGGGATCGGGGTGAGCGCTCCGTTGTGGTGTGCCGGCGGCACGTGGCTCATCGCGTGCTCGGCCAGGGCGGTGATCGTGAGGCTGGGGTTGACGCCCGGGTTGGCGGGTACGACTGACCCTTCGCAGACGAGCAGGTTGCGGTAGCCGAATGCGCGCTGGTGGGGATCGACGACGCCGTGGTCGGGGTCGGCGCCGATCACCGCACCACCGAGGATGTGGGCGGTGCGGGGGTGTTGAGGAGCGCTTCGGGGAGGTTGCTCTGCGCGATGCCGTCCATCTCGTGGGCGAGGATCTCGGCCGCCCGGTTGGCGGCGGGAATGAAGGTGGCGACGGGGTGCTGGGGTCCTGGCGGGTGGTGAGCATGAGCCGCTTGCCGAGGCGCCGAGGCACGAAGGACAGTGACCCGGGGAGGGTCTGCATGACCAGGAGGATCATCGTGCGCCGCGACCAGCTCCACCGGCGGGTGGTCAGGCGAAGGGCGGTGGCGGGTGGCGGAGGATCTGGCCGGCGAGACCGAGCGGGCGGGTGAGCCGGCTGCCGGCGCCGGTGAGCATCGTGACAGCAGGCTCATGAACCCGCCGCCGTGACCGTAGCTCACGTTCTTGATGTGCGTATGGCGGTCGGGGTGGATGCTCGAGGTGATTGCGACGCTGTCGGCGAAGTCGTGGCTATCGTCCTTGGCCGTGACGGCCAGCAGCGCTTCGCTGTTGGTGCGGACGTAAGCGCCGATACGGTCAGACAGCCGGGGGAGCATCCCGGTGTGCTTGGCGCGCGCCAGCAGCGTGTTGGTTCCGATCGCGCCGGCGGCGATCACCACGCCGCGGGCCGTGATTGTCTCTCGCCGTTTGCGCGCCCGGGCCCCTGAGCGGACGGACGTGATCGCGTACCCGTCCGAGCCGTCCTCGGCGCCCGGCGGGCGGATCTCCTTGACCGTCCGCTCGGCGAGGATGTCGGTTCCGTGGCGCTCGGCGAAGCGCAGGTAGTTCTTGACCAGCGTGTTCTTCGCGCCCACTCGACAGCCGATCATGCACGAGCCGCAGCGAGTGCACGTCCTCCGGGCGGGCCCTTCGCCGTCGAAGAACGGATCGGCGACCGTTGCGCCCTGCTTGCCGTCCTGTGCGAAGAACACCGAGACCTCGGGACGGCGGTAGGAGTCACCGACGCCCATGCGCTCACCGACGAGGCGTAGCAGGTCGTCGGCGTCAGTTCGAAACGGGATCGGCGCGGCACCGAGCATCCGCTTGGCCTCGGCATAGTGGGGCGCGAGCGTGTGCTGCCAGTCCTCCAGGTCCCTCCACTCGGGGCCGAGAAGAACTCCTCACCGGGCTGATAGAGGGTGTTGGCGTAGACCAGGCTCCCGCCGCCGACCCCTGCGCCTGCCAGGATCCAGACGTCCTTGAACGTGTAGATCCGCATGATCCCGCGCAGCCCGAGCGCCGGCATCCACAGGAAGCGCCGCAGATTCCACGTGCTGCGCGCGAAGTCCTGGTCGGCGAACCGCCGACCTGCCTCCAGCACCGCGACGCGATAGCCCTTCTCGCTCAGCCGCAGCGCGGACACGCTGCCGCCGAACCCAGACCCGACCACGACCCAGTCGAAGTCGAACCGCCCCCAATCCTGGTGTTGAACCATCAGCCCGCTCCTTTACGTGGTGTTTCTGTTGCTGTCATTACGCGGGTGTGGCGTCGCGGGTTCGCCGATGATCGCCGGCCCGTGCCTGTGAACGAACGGTGTTCGCGGCGCCCAGCACCTCGCAGGAAATCCCGCCAGCTCGAGGGGCTTGACGCCCTCGACGTCAGCGTGACCACACCGGCTCGGGGCTCGGCAACGCCGGGCGGCTCACTCCTAGCGGCAGGTCCCGATCAGGGTGAGGAGCGCGTTTCCGAGCGCCGCCCAGAGCGCAAATCGCGGGGCAGCGGCTGCCCGGCGCTCTGGCATGACCAGGCGTAGAGCCAGAGCGCGGATTGCTGTTCTTCCGGCAGCCCGGACGGTGCGATCAGTTCGCGCTCGACGGTGTCGAGCGTGTCGCCGCGATCAAGTCGCGCGGCGATCGCCGCCTGCAGTGGCCGCTCGGCAAACGTCTCGCTGGCCGCCTCAGGCGGGGTTCTGGTGGTGAACATTGCTCGTTCCTCCGGCTCAAGGCAGCGGAGTGGTGTGCGAACAGCCCGGCTCACGTCCCGGTCAGCGACAGGTGGCGTTTGGGAGCGATCATTCATGGCAGCGAGTGTTGAATCGGCGTGACTTCCACTGGAGCCAAGGTGGCTTGGTAGCAGGAGCGGGCTTGCCCGCATACGGCTGCGTGCAGGCTCCGGTCGATCCCGCGAAGTGGAGGGCCTGGCTATGTCACGTGCCGACATACAGCACCACGACCTCGTCGTCGTCAATCCCGGTCATCGCCTTGCGTGCACTGCTTTCCCGGTCGAAGCTGGCAAGCACAGCACCGTCCCACACTTGCACCAGCGCCCATCGTCCGGGCCCGGGCTGCGACGGAACGCAACCGCGTCTGGCGCCGAGGGACCGTTGGCGCGTCGTTGGCGCGGGAACCCCGGGGAACGATCCTTCGTTTCGGCGCTCGATGGTGGTGCTGTGCATGAGCCGCTTCGCCTCCTGCCGCCCCGCGTCGCGGTTCGGCACTCGATCATTTGTTGGCAGCAGTCTGCGCGTCAGGCCGGGTGCTTCGCGTCCATGAGGGCACCTACATTCGACCCTAACCCTTGCATTCAGGGTCGAGCGGAGGGTTGTCAGGGCTGCTGCTCAAGCGCGCGAGCTAGCTGCGCTCGCGAGCTGACGTCCAGCTTCTGGTAGGAGCGATGAAGGTGCGCCTCGACCGTCTTGACGGTCACGAACAGGGCCTGGGCGATCTGCTTGTTGCTCATCCCCTCGGCCGCCATCCGTACGACCCGGCGCTCGCTGGCGGTCAGCTCGTCGACGCCGGAGCGGATCACGTCCCGCGGCGAGGCGCCGGTGGCTCGCAGCTCCTCTTCCGCGCGTGTGGCGAGCGGCGCCGCGCCGCAGCCCCGCGCTAGCTCGAGGCCGGATCGGAGGGGCTCGCGCGCCTCGCGGCGACGCGCTGTGCGGCGCAGCATCGCTCCCAGTTCGACCAGGGCCTTGGCGTGCTCGAGCTTGCAGATCGACCCGCCGAGGACCGCGACGGCCTCGCGCAGCGAGTCCTCGTCGTCCTGATCGCCGAGTACCAGCCCGCGGGTCCGCAGGGCCGCCCCGAGCGCCCCCGGCGCACCCCACTGACGCGCCAGCCTCACGTCGTCCTCGACCAGCTGGGCGGCTCGGTCGGGCTCCTCGCCCAGCGCGGTCAAACACATGGCCGCGTGCGACCGCCATCCCAGCCAGCGCCAGCTTCTCGGCTCGAAACGGCTCGCCGCGTCAAGCGTCAACTCCAGGCTGCCACGGGGATCGCCGCGGGCCAGCAGCAGGCTTGCGCGGCTGGTCATGAAGGTGAAGGCGTGGAAGCCAATCATGTCGGCGATCTGACGGTCCAGCGGCGCGAGCGTCCGCTCGGCGCCGTCCAGATCACCAGCTTCGATCTGCGCGTCGGCCAGGACGCCGGCCCGGGCCGGGCGACCGATGTGCGCTCGCCATCGCTCGTTCGCCTCGAGTGCCTCGGTGCCGTCCAGCACCGCGTCGGCCAGCTCCCCGCGGCGCAGGTGGGCCTGGGAACTGAACATCAAATTGGCGGTCAGCGCCTGCGCGCCACCCTCCTCGCGCGCCCGCTCCAGCCCACGGTCAAGCCACACGATCGCCTCTTCGGAGTCGGCGTCGATCAGGATCTTCACTGGCATCATGAATCCAGGGCGACCGTTGTCCTCGCGCAGCGCCAGCCCGTCTGCGAGCAGCCGTCCGGCTCGCGCGGCGACCTCAGCCGCCGACGCCTCGCCTCGATACGCATCCGTCAAAAGCAGTGCTCGGATCTGTCGCGCGCCCAGGCCCTGCTCGTGCTCGACCGCCCCGAGCCGCGCCACCACCCGCTCGCATACCGCCGCCCGCGCCGGATCGTGAAAGCCGGCGAGGAGGATCGTCGCCTCCAAGCGCCGACGCAGATCGCGCTCCTGATCGCCAAGCCCCGAGAGCGCCTGCTCGGCCGTCGCCACAGCCTCCTCTGTACGCGCCGCCATGATCAGCAGCCAGGCGAGCTGGGTGGCGATCTCGGCATAGCGGCCGCGGTCTGTGGTCAGCTCAAGCGCCTCGCGCAGATGCGCGAGCGCCGCGCGGCCGTCCACCAGCCGCTCAGCCCTACCGAGCTCGACCAGCAGCTCGGCGCGCTCATCCTCCGCGCACGGCTCCGCCAGCGCTCGGCGCAGGTACGCCACCGCCGAATGGCTCGCACCGGCCGACAGCGCAACCCCCGCGGCGCGACGCAGCGTCGCGCACACCTGCCGATCGCCCGCCGGATCGACCGCCAACAGCTGCGCGACGATCCGCTCAGGCGCAGCGCCAGCACCGTCCAGCAACCCTGCCGCTCGCCTGTGTAGGCGATCGCGTTCATCCGGCATAAGATCCCCATACACCGCATTACGGACAATCGGGTGCGCCAACCGGAACGGCTCATCACGAGTCAAGATCGAGACGCGCGCGAGCTCGCCAGCGGCCCGCCGCACCTCGCCTCCCGACAACCCCGCCAACGCCCCGAGCTCCTCGACCGAAGCGCCATCCCCGAGCACCGCCAGAGCAGCGGCGACCGGACGCGCAGCCGCACAAAGCGTCCCCAGACGAGCCACGATCGAGCGGGTCACCACCCGCGGGCCCATCGCCAACACAGCCTCGGCGCTGTCCGCGCGGGCGGCGATAGCAGCATCCGTCAGCTCATCAAGCAGCGCCCGCAACAGAAACGGATTACCGCCAGTCGCGCGGTAACACGCCGCGCAGAAAGCCTCGTCCACGGGTTCCTGAAAACCGGCCCGCACCACCGCGGCGCACGCCTCAGAGCTCAACGGCAACGGAGTCAGCGGCCGACTCGCCACATCCGACGCCGTCCCCGCAAACAGGCGCTCAGGCTCCCACTCATCCGGCCGGGCGCACAGCAACAACAAGACCGGCAACTCCACCAGCCGCGGCGCCAGAAACGCCAGAAACCTCAACGACGCCACATCCGACCAATGCGCATCGTCGACCACCAACAACAGCGGCCCGACATCGCTCAAATTCGCGACCAACCAATAAAGCCCGTACAAGGTCGCGAACTCAGAACCAGAGACGCCCTCTGCGCCATTAGACGCAAGATGCAACGCTACCGCGGCGCCGCCAGCCCCTTCCAGCAGACGCTCGCGATCAGCGGGCCCAGCAGCCCGCAGCACCGGATCAAACAGCTGACGCACGACGCCATAGGAGAAGTCCCGCTCCAGCTCGCTACCGACAGCCCGCAGCACACCCATCCCCCGCGACCGCGCCTCATCGCCGGCCGCCAGCGCCAGCGTGGTCTTGCCGATTCCCGCTGGCCCCTCCACTAGCAACACCCCGCCCGCGCCCGAAATCGCAGCTTCAAGCGCAGTCCAAATCCGCCCGAGCTCCCGCTCGCGCTCGAGCACCCCCACTACATCAGGCTCCACCTCCGCCACGCTCGACCCCACGATATTCCCCACGACCCGCAACATTAGCCCTCAGCAATCGCGAACATCCGCGACTCGCATCATCGAGCGACGGGCGCTCGCGTCCACGAGCCCCCTGGCATCGACCCTGATCGTTTCAATCGCATCGTGCGGGAATGTCCGAGGCCCTGAAGAGAAACCCTCGGTCAGGCCCGAGACTGTCCGGCGTTCTGTGTAGGCCCCTGACCCGGGTGGGCGCGCGGTGATCGAGCGCTCGGCCCCGCCCGCCCGTGAACGGGAACCCGTCCTAGCCGGTCGGGAGCCGGAGGTTTGTCAGATCGCGATCCACGACGCCACCCCGAGGCCGAACGGCGTGGATGCCCGCTTTGCGTCGAGCTGCACAAGCGCCTGCCGACCGAGACCTCAACGTTGGCGGGGACGACCTACGCTTGTCCTGCGGGGACGACGGGGCCGCGCTCCTGCTCGGCGATCCGGAGCGACAGTCGCCGAGATGGCCGTGATCAGTTGGACGCGGCCCGAGACTCGCAAGCGCGGCCGCGTGACGCCCCGCCCGCCTCGTTTGCCGGCGCTCGAGGATGAGCAAGCACGACCGTCGAAGCGGAAGTGCGACCAAACGTCGGGTCCGCTCCTGCTCGGGACGATAGGGAGCAGCGCGTGCGCCGGCGGGGACGAGATGACCGCTACGCCTGGCCAAGCGACAACCGGGTGATCGAGGTCGCAGCGGTCCCTCGATACGGCCCGTGCCGACGCAGGACGTGATTGTGCTTGCTCGGAATCGGCCGCCCAGCAAACTGGCGCGCTGTCGCAATCGCCGAAACCCTAGCGTGCGGCGACGGCCCTCCGGACGACCGCTTTCATCTTCTCGGCGCTCGACCGCTCGCTATCGGGTTGCCACGTACCGAGTCGTCTTTAGGCGCGTCGCGGGCTACTGCATCGCCCCGGCTGAGCATGTGTCCCCGCAACTCGAACGGGGCTCGCTCACCGCACCATTGCTCTGCGGCATCGGCCATTTCTCCGGTCCGGAGCGATAGTCCCGCCTCGGCCGTCCTCGTTATCCCTATGCGCGGAATGGAATCGTGCGACGGCCGCCTTCCGGACTAGTCCTTTCGTCCACGGACCTACCGGCCGCTCGCTTGCGCTTGGGCGACGTTCCGGCGTTCGTGAACAGCGGCTCGGGCAATTGGGCAGGCGGCTCTCGGCTCTCAACGGGGAGCCGGTGCGGTCCAGGGCAGTCCGGCCCTCTTGATCGGGCGTCAGAGGTTTCTCTGCTCGGGGGTAGGATTGGCGCGATGAATCGGAGCGAGCCTAAGTTGGCTGCCGCCCGCGTCGCTGGGCCGGCGGCTGGGCTGGAACAGCGTCTGACATGAACCTTGCCGCCAAGCTCCAGCTCAAGCCCGGACAGTCGGTGGCGATCGTCAACGCGCCGGAAGACGCCCCGCTAGATCTCGGTGGGCACCCCGCCGCACAGCGGCCCGATCAGGCCGAGGCGGTGATCGTTTATTGCGCCAACCGCGCGGAGCTCGAGCAGTTCCGGGACGAGTTTGTGCAGCCCGCGCAGCGGGACGTGCTGACCTGGATCGCTTACCCCAAGGCCGGCCAGCTTGGCACGGACCTGACCCGGAATGTCGTCGCCACGCTGGCCGGGGAGGACGGGGTCCAGCCGGTGCGCCAGGTGGCGCTCGATGAGGTCTGGTCGGCGCTTCGACTGCGCCCGGCGTAGCAATCCTGCCGCCAGCGCCGAGCGTCTCAGGACCGGCCCGGAAGCTTCCCGGCTCTCGATCCTCAGCCGGTCTGGCTGGGGGCCCGCGCGACGAGCCACGCGGTCGCTAAACCCACCACGATCGCCACGACCGGGAGCGGGCACCACCAATGCTCCCAGAACGCCCCGAAGCCGTGAGTACTCTCGCGGCCCAACCAGAAGATGCCCACGAGCAACAGAAGAGCCCCAAACCCATAACCAATGCGACGCATACCGGCGATTCTAGGATTCGCCGAAGGTCGGTCAAGAGCAGTCGGCATCTGAGCCAAGCGACAGACCCAGACCCAATATGAGCAGTGTTCCAGCCCCCCAGAACCACACCCCCGCGGACGATCGCATGCATGCTTCCCCAGGCTGAGTTTCCAGCAATCGCTTCGGCGACCAGGCGCATGGTCGGCACGATGCGCTGCTAGCTCGCGATGAGCAAGCATGTTTACGTTTCGCGCCATTCACGGGGGTTGCGCTTGCCACGGCTGCAGCAACCGCGGCGGGCGACTGCTCCTCTCGGATGCGCTAGCGGAACTTTCTCACGACTGCTCCGCGCTGAAGGAGTAGCGCGCCCTCACGACTGATGCCGTGGCATCGCGCAAGCGCGCCCGGCGGCGCTTCCGAAGGCCGGCGGGCGCGAATGCAATCGCGCGACCATCGCCGGGCCGCACGGATCGGCGTGATTCAGATGTCGCCATTCCGATCGCGTGGCCCGCTGGGTTCCCGGGTGTGGAAGCGATCGTCCACGACGGGCGCGCTCTTCACGTAACGCGAGACCGTCCGGGTGCCGGAAAGGTCATCCACCATTCGTGAGAGCGGTCTAGCGCTGCGTCGCCGGAACCTACCTATCGGTCACTCTGACCTGCCAATCCGACATAGCGTGAACCGTTGGTCCCGCGTGCGCGTTCGCGTCGGGTGGCAAAGTCAGGCCACGCCGTCCGTCGTCACACACACACACACACACACACCCATCCAGGATGTGCCATTCAACGTGTCCGGCAACCGCACCGCACATATTTTCGGCCAGCGACGCAGATCTCAGACCGCTGCTCGCCATCGCACATACCGAGGCCCCGCACGAGCCACGTTGACCACGATGGGGCTCGAGGTGGTCGCGGATCGATGCGTGCGTGCCCGTGACGTGTCGACCGTCGAGACTTCCCACGATTTTGTTGCCTAGTGAGAACCCTAAACGGCTCACCTGTCGTTACCTAGCTGAGCGAAGACCGGCAGAAATGTCCATTGCTGGTTGGTATGCTCGTTGCGGGTGAAGATCTGGATCGCCTGATCATCCGCAGTCGAGCCGTGCGGGACGTCCATCAGGAGGTCGTTGCTGGCCTCGAGCAGAAAAAAGTACGGCGGATTTTCAAGGCGACGGCTGATCCGCCATACCTGCCCTTCTCTAGCCGCCTTGAGAATAAGCCACAGCCCCGGGAGATCGGTCAGGTTGCTCGCGTACACGCCGATCGCAAGGTTGGGCAAGCCGAACGGCTGAATTAAGAAGTCCTGGGGAGAGCCCTTTGGCGTCAGCACCCACCAGGAAGTGGAATCCTGGTCATCCTGCGTGGCCTGCACGATACTGGGTATATCGTTCCCGGGCTGGTATCCGGGCTGGGTTGGGTCATCACTCGAGATCAACTCTGGATACAGGGCCTTTCCCGAGGACCGTGAGACAATCTGGAACGCTGCGGGCATTAGGTGGTGCCTCCTGAGCTTCGTGCCATGACAGTGCGCGCATGTAAGGGCCATTGTGGACGCTCGCGCGCCCGCGCGGCCGGGACGCCGCTTAACACGACGGCGAGAAGCGCTGCGGCGAGCGCGGTTGCGGTGATCTGCTCAAGGCTGAGGGCCGCCCGGAGCGAGGGAAGTCGGCCGGCTGAGGATGTGGTGGATCCCCCGCACGATCGCGTTCGTCATTCTCAGCGGACGAACCGGCGAGTGCGTTGGCGACATCTGGATCGGCCGATTCGCTGCTGTGATCACCGCGGCGGACGATCGGATCCGCCACGAGCTAGCGCGGCGCGTTCACGTGGCCATGCTGGCCGCGTTCGCGCCGACTCTGCATATGCATCGCGCTGGCTCCGGACGTCCGAGCCAGGCCCTGCAACCAGCGGCCAGTGTAAAGCGAGCAGCGGTCAGGTCGCGCTGCTCTTCTGGAACGAAACAATCACCGGAAACTTTGACTACCGGATCCATGCGGAGGAGTCGCCGGACGCCATTGCTGCTGGCGTGGCGTTGCAGTAGCGCCGGCCGAGCGGGCTCGAGAGTAAGAGCAGTCGTGGCGCACTCAGCCCGTGCACGCTTGGACCTGGGCGATAGGAGCAGCGCGCGATCCGGCGTCGTCGCCACCTTGGGACCAGCATCGACGCCCCGCGCGGACTACTGCTTCGATCACGGCGCTTAGCGCGGACGGTTGCAAGCACCCGATGCATGGTTCTGGCGAATACGAGGTGCGCTGGCGCCGGACGCTCGAGACCCGCTTTGGTGTCAGCACGCGCCTTCGCGCCGCGCACCGGGGCAGCAATTCTTCTGCATCGTGCGAGAGGATCAGCGGGCCGGCATCAGGCGCGAGCTCTCGCGTTTCGTCCTTCTCGACACTGACCTGGAGTGCGCTGAGGGCTTCCGCAACGCCTGTGCGAGCGGTACTCGAGCGGCCGAGGCTCGCCGCGCCTGTCGCTTGTCTGTCACATCCCCACAAGCCGAGCCTTCGAGTGGCGCCCGACAATCACCCTGTCTGGTCGAAGTTCGCGATCACATCACGGGTCGAGAAGGCGGCTTCGACCGCGAAGATTCGCGACCACCCTCCAGCATGCCGGGCGTGGCCGCGGATCGGGGTCGGCGCCTCGCGCCGCGAGGAGCATGTCGCCGTCGAACGTATCCGCGTCCCCACATCGACCTTGTGAGAACCGAACACGAACGTGTCGCTCTGATCTCGATCAGCACGACATCCCGGTCGCCGAAGTTCTCCGACTGCAGTGGTCAGTTCCGGACCACCGAACGCAGCCCCCAGCGCAAGAACGCGCCTGGGCGGCTCGTCTCGTCGACCCGTTAGTTGATCGGCACTCCCGTGCCCTCTTGCGGGGGGGTGCTCCGTGATGTTGGCGCGAATCATGTTCACGACCTCCGGCGTAACCTCGGGCATGCCGTGCTCGTCGCGCGCGTGCCTTGATATCTGCTGGAGGATCGCGTTCTCCGATTCGCTCTCGAACACCGCCCCGCAGCCCGGGACGATCGCTCCGCACTTGAACTGCTTCATCTGAGCTCCTCTGGTTGCCTGCTCGGATCATCGGCGAGAGCACTGCCGCCCGGGCACCACTTAGCGCCAGGGCGGCGTCACGCGCCGTTATAGGATCGTGCCGATGTGCCGGCTGCTGGGGTATCTCGGCGAGCCGATCTCGCTCAGTCACGTGTTGTTCGAGACCGATAGCTCGCTCGTGCGCCAGTCTTATAGCCCGCGGATGATGGCGACTTACTGAACCTGGCCGGTTTTGGCATGGCCGCCTGGGATCCGTACTCCGTCCGGGCCGATGATCCCCTCGTCTATCGCGCCACGACGCTGCCGGCCTTCGATCAAAACCTGCGCAACCTCGCCGTCAAGGTCGCCCCGACGTGCCTTATCGCGCACGTGCGTGGTGTCACCCACAGCGACCAGGAGATGATCGCGCAGACCAACCTGCACCCGTTCCGTTTCCAGGACGCCGGCACCGTGCTCGCGCACAACGGTCATCTGCGCGAGTTCGTGCGCATGCGCTACGAACTCGTTCCCCACATCCGGCCGGAGTTGCGGAGAGGATTCAGGAGACCACGGACTCGGAGTGGATCTACGCCCTCTTGCTCTCCCGAGCTCGAGGACCCAAACGGTCGTCCGGACGCTCGCGAACTCGCCGACGCGGCCGTATCGGCCCTGCGACTGCTCCGCCAGGTCCGGGCACGACACGGGATCGGCACGTCTTCTCCGGTCAACCTCTGTCTGACTACGGGACAGCCCCTCATCGCCACGCGATTCTCGTTCGACTACGGCTGGTATCCCAACGAGGAGGCGTTGCTTGAGACCGACCTGCCGTAGGTGAGCCTCTGGTACACGCTCGGCGGCGAGTATCTGCCACGTGAGGGCGGCTCGGCAATGGCGGCCAGCGACGCGGCGAGGTCGGTACTGATCGCCTCCGAGCCGCTCACGATTGACACTTCCACGTGGCTCGAGGTGCCGGAGTACTCGATGATCATGGCGGCCCGCGCTCCGGACGGCGCGCTCGATTTCGAGATGCTGGATCTCGATGTCTGACACCGCAACAGGCTACGACATGGAGCGCTTGGCGACCCTGGCCTTTCTATCCACCGTACCGCTCTTCGCGGGCGTTCCAGAGGAGGAGTTCGCGGAGCTCGCGGGGCTCCTTCGCCAACGTAACCTGGCGGCCGGCGAGGTCCTCTGGCACGAGGGAGGACCGGCCGTCGGGATGGTCCTGATCGTCGACGGTCGCATCTCGCTGCCGCTGCGGCTACCTGGAGACCGCACGATCGAGTTCACGAGCCTCGGCTGGGTGAGGTCCTCGGCGAGGTCCCGTTGTTCGACGCCGGGTGCCACTCCGCGACGGCGCGCGCGGTCGAGCCCGCGCGCGTGCTCTGGCTCAGCAGGGCGGACTTCGGCGCGGTTGTCGCACGGCGCCACGCGACGGCGTTCGCGCTTAAGCGCCGTGTTGCCGAGGTCGCGTGTGGACGTCTACGGATGCGGCTCGCTACGCTCGCGGCGTCGCTCGGCGCCGATCCTGGAGATCCGCCTGCCCCGGCGCCCGCGGACATCGCCGACCTCGAGCCCAGCGGGCCCCCCGACAGCGCATACGTCGCTCGTCTGGCGACGTTCCGGGCCTTCGACCCGCTCGCGCTCTGGGGCTTCCTGACCGCCGGCCGCTTCGCGAAGTGCGCGCCCAGCCGAACGCTCGTCGCAGAGGGATCGACCCCCGCCTCCTGCTACCTGACGATGAACGGCGCGGTCGATAACGTGATCATCCGCGGTGGCCGCCGGATACGCGTCGGACTGGCCGGTCCGGGGCAGGTATTCGGGTACGAGAGCCTCATCGACAGCGGCCAGGCTCCGATGACCGCAACGACGCGGGAGCTCACGCTGCTGCTGGTGCTGCCGCGAGAGGCGTTCGACCGCCTCCTTCACGGTGAGACCGCCGGTTCGCACGTATTCCTCGATGTGATCAATCGCAACCTGATGGCGACGCTGCGCCAGGTGGCCCTTCCCCAGGCCCTATTGGCATCCGGCGTCAGGACTCGACGCACTAGCACCCGCGCCGGGGGGGAAGATCCTCCGGCACCCCGGTGACGTCACGGAACTCCGCCGCGAACCCCATGAAGCGGTACACATCCGCGAAGTTACTCGCGAGCCCGAGGGACACCCGCACCGCGCCGCCCGTCGGCATGCCGATCAGCTCGATGTAGTCGTCGAGAATCATCCCCTCGGCGAACTTCGCCTCGATCAGCGTCTCGCGAGCAAGCGAGAACGCGATCTCCGCCGCCCCCGAGTTACAGAAGCACCCAGTCCGAAGCGAGATCCGGTGCGCTGCCGCGACCATGTCGACGAACCGCTCATCGATCACGCGCCCGTCCCGATGCAAGAAGTTAAGCGCGATCGTGCCGCCGCGGCGGTCCCACGTCCGTGGCCCGTAGATGCGGACCATCGGGCTGCCGTCCGAGTGCCGCAGCCGCTGCAGAGCATCAAGCAGCCACGTCCCGAGCGCCCGCACCCGCCGCGAGATCGTATCGATCCGGATCCGTTCGATGTGCGCCAGCCCGTGCTCGACGGCCGGGATGCCGAGGTAATTGACGGTTCCGTCCTCGAACAAGGCGTGACCGGAAAGGGGCACGACCATCTCGCCCTGGACGTTTGCGGCGACCACGGTGCCGCCGCTGAACCAGGGTCGCCGCAGCCGCTCGAGCGAAGAGCGCCTCGCGAGCAGTGCGCCCACGCCGGTTGGGTAGCCGAACATCTTGTAGAACGAGATCGCGACGAAGTCGGGATGCCAGATGCTCAGGTCCAGCCGGTTGGTTGGAACATATGCGGCGGCGTCAAGCAAGACGTCCCAGCCACACGATTGCGCGAGCTCGATCCACTCGAGCGGGTGCTTCACGCCGGAGAAGTTGGACTGCGCCGGAAACGCGAAGAGGTTGTGGCCGCCGAAGGACGACTCGTCGAGGTAGCGCTCAAGCAATCCGTCCGCCACGCGAAGCTCCGGTGCCTCGAGCGGCACATACGTGGTCTGCGTGCCGCCGGCCCGCGCAAACTCGCGGATGCCGTTTACCGAATTGTGGTTATCGAAGGTGAGCAGGAACCGGCCGCCCCGACCGAACGGATAGGACTCGCCCACGAGGCGCAGCGCCCCCGTGGTGTTGGGTGTGAAAATGCACGCGTACTCGCTTTCGGACGCGTTGAAATGCCGTAACACTGCCGCGCGCGCCTGCTCCACCAGTTCGGTAGCCGCCGAGGAGGTGGGATTGACCGAGTGCGGATTCCCGTACACGGTCTCGTGGAGGAGATGCAGGTGCTCCTCGAGCTGAGACGTACCGTACAGGCCCCCGCCCGTGTAGTCCAGGTACACCTCGCCGCACTCGTCCAGGCGGCCGTACTCGGTTGCGCGAAGCTCGTCGACGATCACCGTGTCGCGGAAGGCCTGATTGGCTTCGAGGAACGCCTCTTCTGCCTCGTCGAGTAGCGACGCCGTACCGGCTTCCAGCACCGCGGGCGTCATCGGCCCTCGCCTCGCTCGCTCGCGAATGTGCGGTCGGGGACGGCGCAGACGCCGTTCGCGCAGACCTCGACGTCGGGATCCTTGGCCGCCCAGCCTCGCCGCACCAGCAGGCCGAAGATCTCACAGCCCAGGCACAGGCCGATCGCCGTCTCCATCCACATCAGCGTCAGGCAGATCAGGCAGAGTGTTCTCGGCAGGTAGGGCCTGGCGATGGCGCCGTTGGTGATGATCGTCATCGCGAACGCCAGGCCGAGGGCAAGCGTCCAAGCGAAGCGCTTGGGCTTGGCCGAGACCCACTGCGGAGGGTGCCGGCGGGTCATCGCGTGCGCGACAATGCCGGTCGGGCTGTACTGGATGCCGGCCGTCACCCGGATCAGGAACTCGACGAAGAAGAAGCTCGCGACGGCCTGCAGTGGTATGTAAAGGTGGGTGAAGTAGGCGTAGCTGAAAGCGACGGCGGCGATCACCAGCGTGATCCCGGCCGCGGCCTGGACCTGGTTCTCGTTGAACACGCCAGCCTGCAGCTCCTTTCCGTCCACGGTAAGTCCGGAGACGCGCTGGCCGTAGATGCGGCGGCTGCGGTCCGGCTCGGTGGCCGAGCCGCTGACCAGGTCGGGAGTGGTGTTCCTGTGTGCGTCGATGATCGACATTTCGTTCTCCTCTATTAGTGACTTGGTGTAGCAGTGGTCATCCCGACCGGAACTCTGTCCGCGTCGAGACCGAACCAGCTCTGGCGCCGGGTGGCGCCGAACGCCTTCTTTTCGGCTGCTAGCTCTCGCGACGGCGCGATGATGCGGGCCGTCGGCGCAGGTCCGCCGAGGAAGTTGACCTCGACCTTTCCGACCATCCCGCCGCCGAACTCGACGTAGCAGTTGCCGGCGCCCTCGTAAGGCGGCGGATGCTTGCTGCCTCGCAGGCGTGCGGCGATGTCAGCGGCGACGACTCGCGCGGCCGCCTCGGCGAAGATCCCGGCCTTGGCGACCGTGCGGACCCCAGTGGCGACGTCGCCGAGCGCGTACACCCCGGGAAACCGGGTGGCCAGGTTCGTCTGGTCGACGGGCACCCAGCCGTCAACGGCAAGCCCGGAACGCCTGACCACTTCCGGAACCCGGTGCACCGGGATCCCGATGAACAGGTCGTACGGCACGCTCCCGCCGCTCGCCAGCCGGGCCGTCCGCTCGCGAGCGTCGAGACTCACCACCAGCTCCTTGGGCGCGTACTCGATCCCGCGCTCGTCGAGCGCGGCAACGAACATCTGCGAGACGTCCTTGGTCACCGGAACCGGCGCCGCCATCGGGAAGGTCATCCGAATCTTCACGGCGTCCCGAACTCCCTGCTTCACGAGCAGCTCGTGGAGCAGGAACGCTCCCTCGAACGGGGCCGGCGGGCACTTGAACGGATGGCCCAGGACCGCGATCAGGACCGTTCCCGCCTCGAATTCGGCCAGGGCGTCGCGCAACCGCTCAGCTCCTGCGAGCGAGTAGTACTCGAATCCGCCCTCCTGGAATCCAGGTGTCGCCGCAAAGTCGTACTCCGCCCCCAGCGCGACCGCGATGAAATCGGCATCGTAGGAGCCCTCGTTGGTGATCACCCGCCGCTTCAGCGGGTCGATTTCCGTCACGGTCTCCTGGCGGAACTCAACCCCCGACTTGGAGATGTTGCGATAGTGCAACAGCACCTCGTCCGGGGCTCGCCGGCCGACCAGCACATCCAGCTTCGAGAACCCGAAGTAGAACGAGTCGTTTCTGTCGATCAGCGTCACGCGAACCGCGTCCGCGAGTGTTTCGGACAGTCGCGCGGCCAACTCCAGGCCCGCGAAGCCCGCGCCCACGATCACTACGTGCTTCTTCATCGCGCACCGCTCCCGACAGCCCGCTCCAGCTCCACCGCGGTCACGGCACGAGGGACTACCTCGCCTGGCTGGGGCACGATCCGAAGGTATGACTTCGGTGCCCGCCAGTCGCCGAACAGCTCCCTGGCCTGCTCGTCGGATACCGACGCGGCGATAATCACGTCCTCGCCCTGCTGCCAGTTCACGGGCGTTGAGACCTTGTGGTTCGCGGTCAGCCGGAGGGAGTCGATGACGCGCAGCACCTCGTCGAAGTTGCGCCCGGTGCTCATGGGATAGACGAGGATCAGCTTGATCTTCTTGTCCGGTTCGATCACGAACACGTTGCTCACGGTGCGCTTGTCGGCCGCCGTGCGCGACTTCGCCTCACCGGACGTGACGGGCGGCAGCATCCCGTAGAGCTTGGACACCGCGTAGTCCGCGTCGCCAATGAGCGGATAACCCGGCGCTGCCCCCTGCGTTTCCTCGATGTCCTCGACCCACCGCTGGTGATCGGCGATCGAGTCGACCGAGAGCCCGATGATCTTGACGTCGCGGCGGGCGAACTCGGGCTCGATCTTCGCCATGTAGCCGAGCTCGGTCGTGCACACCGGTGTGAAGTCCTTCGGGTGCGAGAACAGCACCGCCCACGAGTTGCCGATCCAGTCGTGGAACCGGATCGGTCCTTCCGTCGTGTGCGCCTGGAAGTTAGGCGCCGTATCGCCAATGTGAAGAGTCATGGTCCCTTTCTCCCTGCAGCCGTTGCCCGCTCTGCAGCCGTAGTTCACGCTGTGCGGTGGGTTCTACGGGACGGCAGCGCTCATCGCTTCGCCCGTCAGGGCCAACTTCACGCGATGGCAAGGGATGGCCCGATCGGGCCAGGTTCAGAGGAGCCCGGTGCGCACGCCCCAGGCCGCGGCCGCCGAGCGCGACGAGAGGTTGAGCTTGCGAAGAATGTTGGCCAAGTGCCGGTGGACGGTGTGCTCGCTCAGAACGAGGCGCTCTGCGATCTCCGGGTTGCTCAATCCCTGCGCGACGAGCTTCAGCACGTCGACCTCGCGAGGCGTCAGCACGGTCGCGGCCTCAGGTGCCCCGGCAGCGTCGAGTTCGCTCACGAGCGCACCCGCACGTTGCGCCTCGCGCTCCGCCTGCATCCCTTCGAGAGCCTCCTGAGCCACGCGCGCTTGCTCGGCCGCTTGGTCGTTGCGCCCGAGCGCAGCGAGCACCCGCGCCAAGTCGAGCCGCGTCCGCGCGGTCTCGAAGGGGGCCCCAATCTGTCGAAAGAGGTCGATGGCGTCCTCCATGTAGAGCCGCGCCGTGTCGAGATCGCCCTCCGCCTCTGCGACGACACCCTGCACTGCCAGTGCCGGGGCACGAAGTGAGTCGGTGCCGACCTCCGCTACGAGACCCAGCAGCTCGTTCAGCGCGCTCCTCGCTCGCTCCACCTCGGCAAGTGCGACGAGCGCCCGAGCGTACACGTCCAGTCCGGCAGCGCGCTGGAGCCGGCTCTCCGGGCCAAGCTTCCGCAAAAACCGCTCCGTACGTTCCGCAGCACGGACGGCGTCGCCGCCATCGAGCGCGAGGTGGGCGAGCCCGAGCTGCGCGTACGGGTGAAACTCGACCTTGTGGAAAAGCGCGGCCGCATCCTCGAACCGCCCCTGACGCCACCGAAGCTCTGCGCGACGGACCACGGCCTCGAAGGCCATGCCCGGCCGGCTGCCAGCGAACTCCCGCATCGCCGTCTCGAAAGTTGCGTCGGCCTCGTCCCACGTGCCGCGCCAGACGAGAATCGCTCCGTAGTGGGCGCGACAGACGGCGAAAAGCTCACGGATTCGCCACCGCTTGGCAAACTCGAGCATTCGCTGGCACCACTGGGACGCGCGCTCGAGGTCCCGCACGCGCTCGCAGGCGGTGATCATGTAACAGCAGGTGCGTCCGACCGCCCAAAGCTCCGACATCTCGCCCGCGATCGCCGCTGCCGACGCCTCGTCCAACTGCCGGATACCGTCGGCGATCTCGCCTTCGCTGGCCAGCGCGAGACCCTCGAGCCCGAGCGCCGAGAGCTCGATGTCGAGTACTCCCAGCGAGCTTCCGACCGTCCGCGCGCGCTCGGCCAGGCGCCTCGTGGCCGCGAGGTCGTTGTCGAGAAGGAATGCGACTTCACCCTCGCGGATCGCGAGCCAGCCGTGCTCCGGCACCGGGTCGAGGCCGTCGAGCAGACGGTGCGCGCGCTGAAGCCAGCCACGCGCAACAACCGGCTCGCCGCGGAAGGCGAGATAGTCCCACGCGAGCCAGATGGCCATCCGAGCGGCGCCGCCAGCGTCGCCCCGCTCACGGTAGCGGCGGTACGCGCGCTCTCGCGACTCGATCGTGAGCTCCCCGTCGTCGAGCCACCAGGCCGCCATGGCGAGACCCTCGATCGCCTCGACGCTCTCGCCTCGTTCGTGTGCGGCCTCGAAATATGCCCGCGCCTGCTCCCATTCCCCCCGGCTCAGAGCCTCGTCGCCCGCTCTCAGCAGATCCGCGACCTCGAGTTCGGGCTCGGCCCTCATCGCCCGCCCCCAGGGCCCTGCCCCATCCGCACTTGCATGGCTGCATTTTGACCCAGTCCCGAGAGAAGCGGGAGCTAGGGACGAGAATCGTTAGCTCGGGCATGCATCTGCTTGCAGACGAAGGCAAGGGGCAACGGCGGTGTCGGGGTCGGGACTGGCCGGCGCCACATGCGGAGGCTCGGCTTGTGAGGATGTGACAAGCGACAGGCGTCGCGAGGCTCGGCCGCTCGAGTGCCGCTCGCACAGGCGTTCCGGAAGCCCACCGCGGACTTCACGTCAGTGTCGCGAAGGACGAGACGCGAGTGCGCGACCACGCCGAACGCTGGCTTCTGCAGCCTCGGGATGATGCGGAAGCTGGCTGCGCTAGAGACCTCCCTTCGTTCGGCCGCGGTAATGGCGGCCCGACGAACCGCGGACCTGAGTTGCACGGATAGGGCGACTCTCCCGCCCGGAGCATTTGCAGTTTCGCGGCTAGCACCCAGACCGCGACGGTCTCGAGTTTCGCCCCAAGCGGGGAAGTCCGCGCCGAGCCGGTCGATGCTCGTGGCTAACACGAAGCGGGTCTCTCGGACCGTGCGGCCCGTCACCGCCGCGCGCCGCGGCCTGCTGGGTTACGCCTGAAGCGGTCGCGCGTGCGCTGTGGTCTGCTCTTGCGAACCAACGGCAGTGCCGCTTACCGCCGTCGCGCTGTGTGGACGATGGAGCAGTTGCAGTGCATCGCGAGCCAGCGACAGTAGACGGCTGCTCTTGCGTTGGTGCCTTCAGCCGGACGTCTTCTTGCTTTGCTCGATGCCCGGGTCGTGGTGTGAACGGTGGTGCGCCAGAGCAGATGACCCGTGGGGCCGTGCCGCGCGAGAGTGCTTCACCCCCGCATCGCTGACCAGAAGATCCCGGGAAGCTTCGCGGGACTTGCGCCGGCCTCGAACGCCGTCAACTTGCTGAACACCTCATGACAGCGGCGGTGGGTCACATACCACGGCGGTTTGGGCACGGTTCGGAACGGGACACGTAGGACGGTCTTCTCGGTATGGGTCAGGAGATATGTGTTGTGGACGACGCCGTGGCCGGACCGAATGTCGGTGGGCTTTTGCCCGGGGAAGGCGCCCCACGGCGGTGACACCAGCGAGAAGCCGTAGAACGTTGGGCCGTTGATCACGATCGTGCCGTAGCGGAGCGTCGCGATCCCCCGTTCGAATGCCGTCTTCGTGTCCGGGGATCGCAGTGATCGTGGTTGAGCGATGACCGCGGCAGCGAGCGTGCCCCATACGCGATCGTTGCAGAAGCTAACGGCGCGGTCGATGAAGTCAGCGACCGAGGAGGCCGCAAGCGGCGTCTCGGCGAGGACCGGCGCGAACGGATCGGTTGAGAAGACGAGGTCGTCGCTGCCGGGATCAACGCCCGGGATGAGCGCCCACGCCAGGCTACCCGCAGCGCCCGCGCCAAGCAACTCGGCCTCGGGATGGCGGCCGGTGAACAGCGAGAAGCGCTCCTGCGCGCCGGGATAGTACGCAAACCGGTTTGGGGTCTGGCGCAGAACCCGCCGAAGCGCGGCGAGCAACTTCTCTCGCCCGCTCCATTCTGCGGGTGTGACCAGCACGCGGGGAGTGATGCATTCATAGCTCCCGGCTTGAGCGAGCGTCGACGCGAGCATCTGCGCATGGAAGTCGAACGCCGAACCCGACCACTTCCCCGGGACGATGATCACCGGCGTGACGTTGCCCAGTTCGGAGCTGATCGGCTTGTTGAGCAACGGTCGGTTCTCCGCCTTGCGCGCAGCCGCATCCTTGCCCGTCCCGAACACGATCGCGTCGTGGGTCTTGTCCGAGCCAGTGAGGTGCACGGTGTCGATCGCGGCGTGATGCACCAGATACCGTGCCTCGTCGGCGCCGCCCTGCACGATCCGGAGATAGCCGCCGTCGATCAGCGCCCGCAGCGCCTGGCTGAACACGGGCTGCAGGTGATTAGTGAGCGGGTTGAGCTTGAGGACGACGACCTCGTCCTCGGCAAACACCTTGTAGATCACGTCCATGAACGGGATCGCCGACAGGTTCCCGGCACCCAGGACCGCCCCGACACGCGACTCCCCGCGTGAGCGAGCCCGATAGATGCCTCCGACCGTCGCTTGCATCTCCTCGGCGCTCACGCCGGACGGCATCCACACCTCGCCGGTGAGACCCGTATAGATCGCGCGATCGTAGGCTTCCCGTGGAAAGATCCTGGCGCACACGCGCCCTGCGGCAGTGGTGCGGACGGCGCCCGGAAGTCGTGGGCGACCCTCGCGCTGGATATCGCGCAGCGTTGCGCGGAGTTGACGCATGTTGCTGAGCGCGCACCACGGGCCCGTGCCCCATTCCTCCCCAGACGCCGGCGAATCGAAAGCGATCCGCTTGCGCTCACACTCCGCCTCGACCCAGCGCCGCGCGACCGCGTAGGTGTCGGCGATCATGCGGTCAAGCAACTCGATTCGCTGCGCGACGCTAACCCGCGGCCACTCGACCCGCCGCGAGGACACCGCGGCCACCGCGGCATCAATCTCCGGATGAGACGTCGCCGCAAACCCAGCGCGCTCAGGTATCGCGATGTTGCCGACACCGACTCCGTCGCGGACCCCGATCAGAGCACTCATCACGCACCTCCTACCGATCCCGCCACCGAACGATCGCAGCCACCCGCCATCGCCGAGCCGACCGTAGCTCCCCGGCGCCCGCGCGCCATCGGGCCAGACTGCTGCCGGATATCGGTATGAAGTACCGAATCCGGGGAGTCCGCCGCCGATCGTCCGCGTCGCACAGCAGCCTGCGCAACCGCCGAACGGCAAGAACGCGCTCGGCAGCCACCAGCACGCCCGGCGGGCAACGGAGCCACCACGCGGGCGCGGCCCGGAATGCGCTGCTCCCTCCGGACACACGCAGCCACGACGCGCCGCGGCTCGGCATACCCGCCCGGAGACGAAGGCAGAGCGGGTCAGCGACGAAGGCGAGAGACCCGAGATTCGCCAGAACGGTGCGTCGGGTGCTTGCAGCCGTCGTGCTAGCTACGCGGAAAACAGGGCTAGCGCCGTGATCGAAGCAGTAATCCGCGCCGGGGGTCGATGTTGGTCCAAGGTCGCGACGACGACGGATCGCGCGCTGCTCCTTTCGCCCACACCCAAGCGTGCGCGGGGCCGGCGCGCCGGGACTGCTTTTACTCTCGCGGGGGCTCCGGCGTCGCTGTAGCTTTGCCACGTACTGAGTCGTCTTTCGGCGCGCCGCGGGCTACTGCATCGCCCCGGCTGAGCATCTGTCCGCAACTCGAACCGGGCTTCGCCCACCGCACTATTGCTCTGCGGCATCGGCCGATCCCTCCGGTCTGGAGCGATAGTCCCGCCTCGGCCGTCCTCGTGATGCCTATGCGCGGAAACCAGCGGCCAGCCGACACCGCGCGACCGCCGGTACGCGACGATCGCTTCCGTCGTGGCCGCGCCGACGAGTCGGCTATTCCCTCGGCGACATTGCGGAGGTCTGCTCGGCGACGGTCCCGCTGTCCCTGTTCTCGGGAGCAGAGTCGGTCGACTGCCGGGGCCCGACCAGGCACGACCGTCGTGACGTGCGGCGTGCGCTAGGCGGGACCCCCTGCTACGCGGGCTGGGCGGGTCGGAGTCCTCACCCTTGGCGCTTGCCGGCGGGCTCGTGGGGATACTGAGCCGATGGATGGCGTCGTGACGGGACCGCTTGGTGAGCTTGTTGGTCGTGGCGGTGTGTGCGTGCTGTCGGGCGCGGGCCTGTCGACCGAGTCGGGAATTCCTGACTATCGCGGTCCGAGCGGCGCGCTGCGCGCCCGGCTGCCGATGACGATCGCTGAGTTCCGCGGCTCGTCGGAGGCCCGTCAGCGCTACTGGGCTCGCGCTCACATCGGCTGGCGGCGGATCGTCGCCGCGCGGCCCAACGCCGGGCACCGGGCGGTCGCCGCGCTTCAGCAGGCGGGCGTGCTGCGCGGGATCATCACGCAGAACGTCGACGGGCTGCATCAAGCCGCGGGCGCCCGAGACGTCGTGGAGCTGCATGGAGCGCTTGACCGTGTCGTGTGCCTGGAGTGCGGCGCGCGCAGCACCCGGGACGCGCTTGATCGGCGGCTGCAGGCCGCCAACCCCGATCTGGACTGGGACGAGGTCGCCGCCAGCAACCCTGACGGAGACGCTGAACTTGCCGAAGAGCAGGTCGCGCGGTTCCGGGTCGTCGGCTGTGAGTGCTGCGGGTCCGACATGCTCAAGCCCGACGTCGTGTTCTTCGGCGAGAACGTGCCGCGATCTCGGGTGCAGAGGTGCTTTGAGCTCCTCGACGACTCGGCCTCTCTGCTCGTGCTCGGGTCCTCGCTGATGGTGATGTCAGGGCTGCGGTTCGTGCACCGGGCTCAGCAGGCGCGGATCCCGGTGGCGATCATCAACCGGGGCGCGACTCGTGGCGACCCGCTCGCCGACATCAAAGTCGACGCCGCGCTCGGCGAGCTACTGCCGACGCTGGCCCGCGCCCCGAATAGGCCGCGCCAGACCGGCGAGGTGTCAGCCTAGGCCGCCGGTCACCAGCCCGACGGCGAACGACGCACGCCGCTCGACTGCTTTCACCTGAGACCACAGCTGGCTGGGGCCCACCGCTTCGCCGGCGGAGCAGCCACGGACCGATCTGGTCATCGCGTGGCTCGAGCTGTCCGACAGCGGCAGCGAGCGGCGGCCCTGGTCGGCTCGACATCGTGGCTGCTTGGCACGGAAATCGGACGCGACCGCGGCGCTGGCCGCCAATCGCTGCGCCCGACGCGCCTTCACCCTTTAGCCCGACGCAGCAGAGCTGGATTCGACCGCCGCGACCGCCTCGATCTCGACCAGTTGGGGTAACCCATGAGCGAAACGCCGAGGAGAGTGCTTGGCACTCGGCCGAGACGCGAGGAGACAACGTCCCAAACCCGGACGAGATCGGAGCGGTCACCCGCCACGACGAAGACAGTCGTCTTCAACACCGACTCCGGGCCGATGTCATGGGTCGACAGAGCAGCAAGCAGGTTCTCGACCGCGCGGAGCGCTTGCGCCTCGAAGTCGCCGGGAGCGACGACGGTCCCGTGCTCATCGAGTGGACATGCGCCCGCGGTGAACACGATGCCTTGTGCCGTGGCGCTGTAGTTGTAAGGCGTGCCCGGATAGAGGCTCATTCCGACGGACAACGTAGCGAGAAGCGAGGGCACGCCGGCAGTCGTTTCGGTCGCGCCTGCGCCGGCCGTCATGACTGCTGCCTTGATCGAAAAGGAGCCACGCCATGTTCGTGGCTGCTAAAGGCGT
>Ga0187772_10000155_pt1 | contig 28193 bp, 25 predicted proteins | sample 0116_SJ02_MP15_2_FD_133137 | JGI IMG/M metagenome (GOLD analysis project Ga0187772, IMG submission 133137) | Tropical peat soil microbial communities from peatlands in Department of Meta, Colombia - 0116_SJ02_MP15_20_MG | ecosystem: Environmental > Terrestrial > Soil > Wetlands > Peat | place... | reverse complement strand
GGCGTTGGCGGATTCAACACCTCGCCGCAACCTGGCGTTGTCCACGACATCGTCGTGGAGTAGGGTAGCGGTGTGGATAAATTCGATCAGGCTTGCCATGGAGATGTGATTTTCTCCGGAATACCCGGACAACCTCGCCGAAAGCAATAAAAGCTTTGCTCGAAATCGTTTGCCGCCGCTCTGAAGGAGATGTTCTCCGATCGCAGAGATCATTGGGACATCGGACCTTAAGTTCTTTTGAAACTCTTGATCCACCTTTTTTAAGTCCTCATCCATCCAATTGAGGGATCCTTCCTCCAAAGGAGAGATCTTGTCTTCAAAAAGGGGAGGCGCTGTGATCAACCCGCTCATAGTAAAAATTATTATCCTCTATCCGGAGGACATTGTCAAAATGTTTTATCCTCCCGGTCAGAGACTGGGCTCTCCGTCTCGTTAGCCTCGCGAAGAATCAAGGGGTTCATGATCTTCAACTCCACACCGCTGGTTTTAATGGATTCGGTGAGGACAAATTTTGCCTCTCCTTCGGGACGCGGATGGACGAACTGCAATCGCTTTGGCTCCAACTTTCCACCTCTCAGGGCAACGAATAGATCGACGGTTCTCACCGCCGGGAAGATCAAGTAGCATCTCCCCTTGGGAGGAAGCAAGTACGAGGCGATGGAGATCAAGTCTTGCAGCGTTCCCTTGATCTCATGGCGTGCGACAGCCTTTTCAGCCGAGGGGTTGATTCTGCCCGACCGGCGTTTTCGGTAAGGTGGATTCGAGAGGACGACATCAAAAGAACCCGGGGGGAAAGTCATCTTGATCTCTCTAAAATCTTGGCTAAGAATCGATATCCGACCGTCGAGATGATTCAGGGCCACATTCTTTCGAGCGCATTCGGCCAATCCCTTTTGAATTTCAACGCCGACAAAAGAGCGGGCTCTTGCGGTCTGTGATAAGAGTAACAGCAAGATTCCGCAGCCGGTTCCCAGATCGACGACTCTTTCGTTCTTGCGAATTCTGACGAATTGGCTTAGGACGATGGAGTCCACGGAGAATCGGTATCCTTTCTTCTTCTGCACGACTTGGATTTTCCCGTTTAAGAAGGTATCTAATGTTTCATCGGGTGAAAGGAAAGGGTTCATAGGCCAACACGAAGGGATGAAGAGTTGACTTTTATTACCACGGGGAGACTTCGTCTGTCAATGGAGCTTCTTCTCTCGCTTTCGCTAATTTTTGCCCCCGGTCGGGGGAAATCCATCTCCAAGGCTTCCTAAGGCCCATTTTTGATAGGAGTGGGAAGAAGACGCATCCAGAGCAGAAACTCCGTTAAAGGCCGTCACCCCTGTAGTCGAGCTCGTAAACCGTTGGGTTGATGAAGCCTCTTCAAAGGATTCTTCCAGGTGGGGACTTACATGAGAAACTGGGAGAGGGCAAGAGCTTCTTTCTTGGGTTTAAAAATGTTCAAAAACATAAGAAATTTGAACAAAAATTAACCACCCCTCGTTAGCGGCACAAGTGAATACTTATTCTCATTTTTAAGAATTTCCAATATTTTTGGGTAGTTAAAAAGGACAGGATAGAGCTTGGTATGGATATTGCTATGATATTTTTCTTGACAAAGTGATGATAAGGGACTAATTTCTAACTAAATTTTGTTTTTACAGAGTCTGCAAACCAGTTTTGAAAAGGAGGAGGTATTTATGAGAAGATTTGCCGGTTTCTTTTTCGTTATGATTTTGGTGTTCTCTTTCTGTTTTGTTCTTGCGGGATTGACACAAGAGAAAAAGGAAACGGAAGGTGTGTATACCATCAAGAAAGGAGATACGCTCTGGGATATCTCCGCCAGGTTTCTGAAGGACCCCTTTCTTTGGCCGAAATTGTGGGAGAGAAATCCTTATATCACAAATCCTCATTGGATCTATCCGGGAAACCCGGTCCAACTGGTCGCCGTTGAGCCAACACAAAAAGAGGAGCCTAAGAAGGTTGTCGAAGAGAAGGCTCAGGAGGAAAAGCCGAAAGAAGCACTGAAAGGGCAGGAGGTTGAAAAGGTAGAGCCAGCTCCAGGAGAGAAGAAGCCGGAGGCAATTGCGGAGGAAAAAACGACCTCAGCGGAGGTGGGACCAGTCGCGAAGGAAGAAGAGACTGTCGCGGAAGAAAAAGAGGCTATACCAGAGGAGAAGCCCGTAAGGGAAGAGAAGAAACGCCCCTACTTTCGCGAAATTCGGTCCGCAGGATTTATGAGCGATATTGAATATCGAGGAATCGGGATCGTTTTAGAAAGCAGTGAGGGTAAGAGCCTTATGGCGTGGGGCGATGTCATTTACCTGACCTTCAAGTCCTCAGAACCTGTCTCGATCGGAGATAAATATACGATCTTTCGTCCCGGGGAAGAGATAAGACATCCCGTTACTGAAAAAAGGATTGGGAGGAAGTATAACATCATAGGAAATGTTCAACTCATTGACCAATACGGCAGCTTCTTCACTGCGAAAGTGATTGAATCCTTCGACGCCATTATGAAAGGGGATTATATCCAGCCTTATTCGAAAGAAAAGATGGAAGGTGCTACAGAAAAATAGTATAATGGCGGTGAATCATCCCAGTCGTCATCGGACTCCAACCACCCGTCGTCATACGGCGAGCGCCTACGGAGGCTGGGTGGCCGGCACGTACCTCGCAAGCCCCGTCTTCCACACAGCGTCAAGGGGCACGATATAGCAGAAAACTTCCTTGGCTCGTATCCTGCTGGCCACGGCGTGTCCGGGGAGCTTTATTGGATTTTCCACGCGGGCTTCGGAGATCTTCCTCTGATCTCCTGAGCCTTTTTTTGTCACTCAACTTCCGTCGATGAGGGACTTTCTCGTCCGAGGATCCTTATGGCCGAAGATATTTTTTACTGGTTGGCCTTACACCTTACCCCGGGAGTGGGGAGCATACTTATCAAACGGCTCTTGGATCGATTCAAGACGCCTGAAGCTGTCTTCCGCGCTCCGCTGAAAGAATTGCTGAGGATTGAGGGGTTGGGGGAAAGGGTAGCCGGGGAAATCCAAAAAGGCCCATCGGAAAAAGTTGTAAAAAGGGAATTGTCTCGGCTGGAAAAAACGGGAGGTAAATTTGTCACTTTGAAGGATGATGACTACCCGAAGCGTTTGAAGGATATTTACGATCCTCCCGCGCTGCTTTATCTCAGGGGAGAATTAAGAAGGGAGGACGAATTAGCCGTTGCCGTTGTCGGGAGCAGAAAAACCTCTGCCTATGGAAGAGAGGTGACGGAAAGAATCGGGAGGGATCTTGCCCGTCATGGAGTGACTGTTGTCAGCGGAATGGCAAGGGGTATCGATTCGGTGGCCCATCAAGGGGCGCTCCAAGGAGGGGGAAGAACGATCGCCGTGCTCGGTTGCGGCGTGGACGTGATCTATCCTTCCGAAAACCGAAATCTCTTCCATCAGATCATCGAGCAAGGGGCTGTCCTTTCCGAATTTCCGATGGGGTCTCCTCCCGAGGCCGGACATTTTCCGAGAAGGAACCGGATCATCAGCGGTCTTTCCATCGGCGTGGTGATCGTGCAGGCCAGCGCCGAGAGCGGCTCCCTGATCACCGCCGGCTATGCCTTGGAACAAGGGAGGGAAATCTTTGCCGTTCCGGGGAATATCGGAGCCGAGGGAAGTCGTGGCACGAATCGGTTGATTAAAGAGGGGGCGAAGCTGGTGGAGTCCAGCGAGGACATCCTTGAGGAAGTATTGCCCCAATGGAGGAGGGAAGGGGAGATGGCTCAAAAGGGAGAGGATCCCGTTCTCACGCTCACGGAAGCAGAAAAATGTCTCTATGGACTCTTGGAAGAGACTCCGTTGCATATCGACGCCCTCATACGGGAGAGTCAATTGGATCCGGGAAGCGTCTCCAGTCTGCTCCTGAATTTGGAATTAAAAGGGTTGATCTCCCAGTGGCCGGGAAAATGTTTCAGTAAGAAGATGTGAAAAATAGAAGATTATGAGTTATTAAATAACGATACAGAGTTCGGAAGAAAGGGTTAAGCATTAGATGTCAAAAGGTTTGATTGTTGTAGAATCTCCTGCAAAGGTAAAAACGCTTCAAAAGTTTTTGGGGGAAGATTACGTCATCAAGGCTTCGGTGGGCCACATTAAAGACCTCCCGGAGGGCAAGCTGGGAGTCGATCTTCAAAAAGACTTTCAGCCCCAGTATGTCACTATCTCCGGAAAAGGGAAGGTCATTCGGGAATTGAAGAAGGCGAGCAAGGGTGTGAAGAATATCTACCTTGGCCCCGATCCGGATCGTGAGGGGGAGGCCATCGCCTGGCACGTTGCCGAAGAGATTGGAAACGGGGACAAGAAGATTTACCGAATTCTCTTCAACGAAATAACGAAAAAGGCGGTTTTGGATGCCATTCAGCACCCGGGAAAGTTACAACAGTCCAAGTATGAGGCCCAGCAGGCGAGGCGCATCTTGGACCGGCTGGTCGGCTATCAGGTTAGTCCCATCCTTTGGGAGAAAGTCCGGCGAGGCTTGAGTGCGGGTCGGGTTCAATCCGTCGCTGTTCGAATCGTCTGTGAGAGAGAAAGGGAGATCCAGGATTTCGTCTCTGAGGAATATTGGAGTCTTACCGCAACGCTCAAGAGAAAAGATTCTCCGGTTTCCTTTGACGCTAAATTGACGAAATGGAGGGGGAAGAAGGTAAAGATGGCCAACGAGGCTGAAGCCCTGGCCATCCGGAAGACGCTGGAGAGCGCTCCTTATGCCGTTTCAAAGATTGTTCAGCAAGAAAAACAACGTCATCCGTTTCCTCCTTTCATTACCAGCCGGCTCCAGCAAGAAGCCTACCGAAAGCTCTCCTTCCCAGCCAAGAAGACAATGTGGATTGCCCAAAAGTTATACGAAGGTGTGGACCTCGGTCCGCTCGGGACCGTCGGATTGATTACTTATATGAGGACCGACTCGGTGAAGGTGTCTACGGAAGCCGTCCAACAGGTTAGGGGATGGATTAAGGAGCGGTTCGGGGATTCTTATCTTCCTCCCAAGCCCAATGTCTATAAAAGCCGCAGGGGAGCCCAGGAGGCCCATGAAGCGATCCGGCCCACCACGATTGAAATGGAGCCTGACCAGGTGAAGTCTTATTTGGACAAAGATCAATGGGCTCTTTATAAGTTGATTTGGGACCGCTTCGTGGCTTCTCAGATGCCTTCAGCAGACTTTCTCCAGACGACTGTCGAAATCAAAGCGGATGATGCCGTGTTTACAGCCGTCGGCACGGTCCCTGTTTTCCAGGGTTTCATGGCCCTCTATATGGAGGGAGAGGATAACCAGGAGAATGGCAATGGTGAGAAGAAACTCCCCCCGCTCACAGAAGGAGAAAACCTGGATTTATTAGCCCTGACACCCAGACAGCATTTTACCCAGCCGCCCTACCGATTCTCTGAGGCGACGCTGATCAAGGAATTGGAAGAGAAGGGCATTGGAAGACCTTCGACCTATGCCACCATTTTGGCTACGATCAAAGAAAAGCAGTATGTTCGTTTAGAAAAAGGGAAATTCTCCCCCACGGAATTGGGGTGCCTGGTGAATGACCTGCTCGTCGTCAATTTTCCAGATATTTTCGACATCGAATTCACCGCGCAAATGGAAGAAAATTTGGATCATATCGAGGAGGGCGACAAGGACTGGGTGGAGACGCTGAAAGAGTTCTATCTTCCTTTCGAGAAAGACCTGGAGATGGCCAAGATCTCGATGAGGGATGTGAAGAGAGAACTCATCCCCACGGATGCCGTCTGCGAACGATGCGGTTCAAAGATGGTGAAGCGCTGGGGCAAGAGGGGTTATTTCCTGGCCTGTTCAAGTTATCCCGAATGCACCTACACGAGAGAAGTGGAAGGGAACGGAGAGAATCAAGTGGAGACGGACGCGAAGTGTGAGAAATGCGGAAGCCCGATGGTCGTCAAGAACGGAAAGTTCGGAAGGTTTCTGGCTTGTTCCAACTACCCGACGTGCAAATTCACCCGATCCCTGGATACGGGCGTCCGGTGCCCCCAGGAAGGATGTGACGGACTGATTGTTGAAAGAAAGAGCCGTAAGGGAAGAACTTTTTACGGCTGCTCCAACTACCCGAATTGTACCTACGCGTTATGGGATAAGCCCATTCCGGAAAAATGCCCTCAGTGCGGTTTTCCTTTCCTGGTGGAGAAACATGGGAAAGGCGGGGCCACCAATCGATGCCCCCAAAAAGAATGTGGCTACCGCGCTCCAGAGTAATATGATAACGCTCCAGACATTTGCCCAGAGCATTGGATCATAAGTTCCTTTGGCTTACGAATTGTCATTCCGGGCTTGACACGGAATCCAATATTTCTGAATTAATTTTTCGATTTGAACTTTTGATTTCCTTTGAGCCTTGAAGTTTGACATTACTTCATTTTCGGTATCTTCGCTTGCCCCCGAGGATTTTCTTTTTTGTAAACCGGTGCTGCATCACTTGAAAAGGAAAATAGCCGATTCGGTTAATCAACGTCGGTGGAAATTCCCAGTGGAACCGTCTCCAAAGGGAAGGGAAGGAATAAAACTCCTTCCAAGCCTTTTTCCAGCCCTCCCGGAGCGCCTCGGCGGTTATCTTCTTCGGGAGGAAATGGGGGGCGGAATCCTCCGGGTTTTCCTGTAACCACCACTGATCCTGAGCCAAACGTCCCTCATTTTTTACTCTGTGGTAAAAGGTCGTTTCCGGGTACGGGGTAAGAATCATAAAGACCGCGGAGAAGAGTTTGGTTTGAATGGCGAAAGAGACCGTCTCTTCAAATACGGAGGGATCATCCTCATCAAATCCAAAGATGAAAGCCCCGCAGATGGCGATTCCAAATCGATGAAGGGATTCGATGATTTCCCTGTACTCCGATGGATCATTCTGAGGTTTTTGGGCCGCCACCAGGTTTTTCCTGGAAAGCGACTCGAAGCCGATAAAGAGACTAATACATCCGCTCTTGGCCAGTAATTCCACATTTTCGACCCTTCTCAGCCCGGATAAGGAGGCCTGGCCGAACCATTTCTTCTTGAGAGGGACTATTGCCTTGAGCAAATCCTTCAAGTAGACAGGGTTTCCGATGATATTATCGTCGTTGAACATCATCCACCGGTGAGGAAGCCGGCGAACCTCCTCGACCACCTCGGAGACGGGTCTGAACCGATGAGTTTCTCCAAAAAATTTTTGAACGGTACAGAATTCACATCGGAAAGGACACCCTCGCGACACCTGAACCACATCCAGGGGAAGATACCCCTTATGCGGCAGAATGTCTCGCCGGGGCCTTGGCATTTTTGATAATTCTGTGTAACCTTCCTGACGGTAATAGGGCTTGAGGTTTCCGGTTCTCGCATCTTCGATCAGATGAGGCCAGACTTCTTCAGCCTCTCCGAGGACGACTGAGTCAGCATGTTCCTTGGCTTCCTCAGGAACGGCGGTCGGATGAATCCCGCCGAGAACAACGGGTATTCCCCTTCTCCGATAAGCGTCAGCGATGTCATAAGCCCTCAAGGCTGTCTTAGTTAAAACCGTGATGCCGACCAGGTCGAATTCCTTTAAATCCTTGTCCAAACGGATAGGAGTCAGAAGGTCGTCGGTAAAAGAGATTTGGGCATCGGTTGGAGAAAGACCGGCCAGAAGAGGAAAGGCGAGGTTAGGGACACGAGCATTCTCTTCAACCGCCGGCACGATCAATTCGATCTTCACAAAAGAATCGTAACAACCTTTTAAAGGAATTGTCAAAGGCAACCCCCCCTCCCCTAGGGGGAGAGGGATAGCCTGCCTGCCGGTAGGCAGGGATGAGGGAACTCGAGCACCTATCACGAAATTGGAAATGGTCCCGGGAGGGCATAGGGGTCAGATCTCAACGGGTGCCGTTGCCCAAATAGTTCTGGGAAGCGTTAGAGAGGAGTAAAGAGTACAAAGCACAAAGTTCGAAGTTCAGAGATTGGATAATCGAAAGCAATAATTCGCCCCGATGACTCATGACGGGAGGAGCGGCCATGACAACGGAAGGCTTTTTTACCTGGCTCTGTACTTTTAGAGTGTTAGAAACGGCACTTTAGAGCGGGCGTATCTTCTTCTCCGTTTCTTGACCCGGGTAATTCCTTCTGCTAAACTTCTTGGGGGGTTAGTTAAACGGATTCCGTATCTAAGGTGTTGTCGCTGAGTGTGTGACATACTGTGTCAAAGGAGCGAATCGTGGAAAAGGTCATCGTGACTGTGGCGCTTGTCGGAGGGATCACCACCCGTGAGAAAAACCCAAATGTTCCCATGGCTCCCAAAGAGATAGCCGAGAGCGCCATCGAGAGCTATCACGCAGGTGCGGCAATTTGCCATGTTCACGTGCGGGATCCTGAAACACACGCGCCTTCTTCCAAATTTGAGCTATACCAGGAGGTACTCGAACGCATCCACGAGAAATGCGACATGATTGTCAACCTATCTACCGGATTCGGCGGACGTTTGGGTTATGATCCTGGGTTAAAAGGCCCCCCCTGGGATACTTTGCAGTTAAAGGACCCTGAAGAACGCGTTGAGCATGTGGTTAAATTAAAACCTGAACTCTGTTCCCTGGACGTGGGCACACTGAACTTTGGTCAGAGGGCCTTCGTCAATTTGGTGTCCGTTGTAGAAAAGATGGCCACAATGATTAAGGAAGCCGGGACCAAACCCGAGTTAGAGCTCTTCGATATAGGCCACATCCGCATCGCCAATTACCTTGTAGGCAAAGGGCTTGTGGAAAAACCACCTTTATTCCAGCTCTGTCTTGGTATTCCCTGGGGGATTGATGCTACCGTCGAGAACTTAGTCTATATGCGTAACAACCTGCCCGAAGATGCTCTTTGGTATGCCTTTGGCACCGGCTCCAGCCAATTCCCGATGGCGGCTGCTTCCGCGATCATGGGAGGCCATGTTCGCGTGGGATTTGAAGACAATATTTACATTAAAAAAGGTACCTTGGCCACGAGCAACGCTCAGTTGGTCGCCAAGGCAGTGGATATTGCTAAGCTCATGGACAGGGAAGTGGCCAGCGCACAAGAGGCACGGCAGATCCTGAAGATAAGGAAATGAGCGGGGAGTACTGTACCGTTTGAGGTAACCCTTTACGACGAATGGATAAGGTGCTAAGTCCTGGTAGAAGTCCCGCCGTCGCCTGCCGGATGATTTGAATATTCAAGAAAACCCATGCTCCTTCCTCCTGTGATTCATTGACAAGTTGTGTTGAAACATTTAGATTTCAATTTGTGATCGATACGGAATAGGTTTGCGCCTGTTTTGTCTTACTGAATTCTGTTAAGGTTGACCCAAAAGCGCAGCTCACAGAGGGGCATGCATAGAAGACGAAGGCATGCTTGAAGCAGAGTTATGAAAGCGAAGAAACTTGTACTTCTGATACTCCTCGTCTGCTTACCCGGATGTTATGCCGGAAGCGTCAAGCCCTTGCTCAACCGTCCTGCGTTTAAAGCCGAAAACGAACCAATTCGGACCTTGAGAATTCTTCTGATAACCGATAACTCCATTCGGAAAGAAGAAATCGAGAAATTTATTTCAAAATGCTCAAGCCTTGTTGAGATGCAAGTCGGAATACGGCTTGAAATTGTAGATTGGCGCCAAATCAGATGGGAAGATGAGCTCGATGATATCATCAAAATGGAAATAAGGATTGCCACGGACACGTGGAGCGAGAGAGACAAATTTGATATCGCAGTCACGTTTGTCCATTTTGTTTATAATATTGCAGGGGGTAGATTGCCTCTGGGGGCAACGGACACATTTTTTTGGAGGTATCTCTTCGTAAAAGAGCTGGATCCTTATATTCTTTTGCACGAGCTATTTCATGCCTTTTTGTTGCACAGGGGTCATTCGGAAGAATGGGTCATGAGGGGTGGAAGGCCCGCTTACGGTAACGAATGGTACTGGCTTGCTCCAAAAGATAGGAAGGGGGTCCTTCGTAACAAATGGAGAGATTTCAACGTCATGCCAGGGACGGAGGGAGATGGGGAGAAGAAATCGACAGAAAGTTGGTTTTATTATAAGGTTGGGCTTACCTATCTCCAAAGACAACAATTTGACCAGGCCATTTCATTACTCAGCAAATCCCTTGAAACGAACCCGGAGTATGCCGCAGCCTACGAAACTCGAGGGGCCATTTACAATCGTACGAAGCAATACGATCAGGCCATTTCTGATTTCAACAAGGCCCTTGAGATCGACCCGGGTCTTGCTGAGGCTTACTTCAGTCGGGGCAGGGCTTATTACGTCGAAAAAGAATACGACAAGTCTTGGGAGGATATTAAAAAAGCACAAGATTTGGGCTATAAAATTCCGCCAGAATTTCTTGCAGATCTTCGTAAAGCTTCGGGAAAGCGAAATTGAAAGACAGGACATACACACCCTTACGCCGAAACCTTCAACTTGTGATATGGCATTCTCCTAACACCTCGTAAATGTCATTCGCCTTTTTCTTGAGGACTTCATCCTCCTACCATGAATTGTGTTTTATTGGATGCTTCAACAATTCACCCAGTAATCTGCCACCGGATGACTAGAAAAGGTAATCAAAGGTGGGATTTCATTAATTTCTAATGGAGTGTCGGTTACCATTTGAGTCATGCAGCATGGCAAAGAATTTGTTCCTGCCCAAACCGATCTCTCATAGCACCAGACCTGATCCCTAACAACTGAAAAATTTATTACACAATAAGTTGAGATTCTTTTATAATTTCTTAAACAGGTAGTTGTTATGGGAGGGATAAATAGTGAGAATCGGTGCTTTTGAGGTGAAGGAACCCATACCGGAATTGAATGAGCCTTATCTATTCGCCATCCTCCGGCCCTGGATAGACGTGAACAACGTTGGGAGTTTGGTCCTAAACGAATTGGAGACTCAGTATGGGGCGATGGAATTGGCCAGACTGGCTAAACCCGGCCATTTTTTCGATTTTACTCGCTATCGCCCAACGCTTTACTATGAAGAGGGGATTCGCCGACTCTCCATTCCCAATATGACGCTTCGCTATGCCAAGAGAGGAGGAGAAAATGATCTTTTGTTTTTTCACCTTCTTGAGCCGCATGCGCTATCTGAAGTTTATGTTGATTCTGTTTTACGGCTTCTCAAGACTCTTAAGGTGAAGAAATATATTCTTTTAGGCAGCATGTATGACGTGGTTCCTCACACCAGACCTTTGATTATCAACGGGGGAGCGATAGGAAGAGAGACGCAGCAGGACCTGAAGAGATCCGAAGCGCAGCCAAGTCATTACCAGGGTCCAACGAGCATTACAACTTTAATTACCCAAAGAGCGGCAGAATTTGACATTGAAACGATCTGGTTTATCGTGTCGTTGCCCCAGTATGTTGTCTTGGAGGAAGATTATATTGGGAAGGTGCGCCTCATGGAGATCTTGAATTTGCTCTACAACATCCCAGTGAATCAGAAAGACTTTGAGAAAGCTCTCGAGCAGCGCAGTTTAATCAGCCAGAAAGTAGAGAGGACACCAGAGCTGAAGAATCTCCTCCCCCAACTTGAGACCATGTATGAAGTTCGGACCAACACAAAGGAAGGGGAGAGAAGGCCTCAGCTATCTTCCGAGATAGAGGGAATCCTCTGGAAAATAACGGGAAAAGATTTAGGGAAAGCGTAGAAACCCGATTAGTAATTAAACTGCCCTCCACGACGAAATCACGCCTATCGTATCGCCTCCATCGTTACTTGGCCTTACATGATAAACGCACTGAAGAATTAAGAATGGAATCAGAAATTCACCACGGCCCTGAGTTCCTGTACAGGGTAGATCTGTCCGGGCTTTGGCGGCATAGAGTTATAGACCCAGTTCAGATCCACGCATCCCAATGTGACCCCCCGGTACTTTCCAAACCCAGCAAAAACGCCACGGACCAGAACATCCTCCATGTCCATGGTGAGGCCAAAGATGGCTACGGATGAACCCTGTCGCAGGACGCGGAGTTCTTCATGATAGGCCAGGGGAGAAAAGGCGAGCCGCGTGCTGTCTGCTGCCTGACACTGGATAAGCGGTATGATTGCCGGGAAACCATCATCGCCTACGTAAGAGAGGAACTTGATGGCATCGAGGCGGTCGAACAAGTCTTCGGCCCAAGGTTTCAGGATACGCTCGATGCGACTCTCCTGCTTGGCGGCGGACTTCGCAGCCTTTGTCAGAATGGATCCCAGCCCGATCTGCAGAAGGGGGAGGGATTCCCTGCCATAGGTCTCCACGAGATCCATGTAGTGCACGGTGTGGATGCCGAAGTAGGCGTTATAGCGGAACATGGGCTTGTTGTTGAACATCTCGTAGTCTTCGCCACGGGTCGTCTGATGAGTCCAGAGAGCCTTGCCCCGCCATAGACTCCTGTCCAGGGTCATGATAAGGAAGCCGGCCTTAGGGTTGGTCTTCACATTCTGTTTACTTTGTCCTTCCGAGCACTGACCCCAGATGAGCTTGTCCGGCGTTTTCGCTTGCAGAGCCGTAATCAGAGTGATATGGGGCATACCTTCCTGATTGATGGTAGCGATCAACCCTACTTTGGCCTCGGGCTCGAACTGCTTCAGGTCATTCTCAGCGAAATGTGTCAATGTCTTCATCATGCTCAAACTCCATCACTCCTCGATTAGCAGGCATCGCCCTGGACGATGCCCGTATGTGTCTTGTCTTCCAGAGATTCATCTGGATAGACCTCTCTCACGGGGCCGCTGAGGTGAACGATCCCGGGGTCAACCCCCAATTCCCGTGCCAGACAAGCCAGACGTTCCGCCTCATCCCAGGAAAGAAGAGCGGCGTTCCGAAAGTCCCAGTGGATCCCCAGGCCCTCATATTTATGGATGCACAGGTTATTGAAGGTGCACAGTTCCCACCTGTTGACAGACGGTCCCAAATGATCCCTGATAAATATGCCGATGCCCCGGAGGTTCTCCGGCGTGTCCGTGCAGCCTGGTATCAGGGGTGTGCGTATCCAAAGTTTGCCGGGCAGGCTGTGCTCTTTCATCGAGCCGCCGAGCAAAACAAGGTTTTCGAGTATTGTGGTATTAGAAACGTCGGTGAATGCCTTGTGCTTATCCGCATTGATCTCCTTGAGGTCATAAAGCACCAGGTCCGTATATGGCAGGAGTGCATCCAATGTCTCCCACGAACATTGCCCGCAGGTGTCCAGAGCGGTATGGATGCCTGCCTGCTTCAAAGTGGAAAGCAGCTCTTTAGCAAAAAGCGGTTGCATCGTGGGCTCGCCACCCGACAGCGTCACTCCGCCGCCGGACTTCTGGAAATATGCTTTATCCTTCAGTACCTCGCGTACCAAATCTTTCAGCTCCCAGGCTTCTCCGTAGATCTCCATGGCCGTGGATGGGCAAGCCTCCGCGCAAGCACCGCAGGAGTCATCACACTCTGACCGATCGATGGCAATACCGGTCTCCGCCGCCGCGAGAGCCCCTTTGACGCAGGCGTCGATACAGCTCCGGCAGCCGATGCACCTGGCCTTCTCCCAGTGGATCTGGAGCCTTGGCGAGATACTCTCCGGGTTGTGACACCAGACGCACGCAAGTGGACAACCCTTAAAGAAAACCGTACTCCTGATGCCCGGCCCATCCTCAGTGGACATACGCTGTATTCTGAGTATTGTCCCCGTCATATCTTTTTTGTTTGCGCTCATCTGGAGCCTAAAGCGACCCGTGGCTGATCCTGGCAATGACTTCGTCCTGCAACTCGCGCCCGATGCTTGTGAAATAGGCGTTGTAACCCGTGATCCGAACGAGCAGCGAACGGTATTCTTCCGGCCGCCTCTGGGCATCGCGCAGCATATCGGCGTCGAGTATGTTGATCTGCAGCGCGCTTCCTCCGTTCTCCGTGTAGCCCCTCAGGAAGGCTTTGAACTTAGCCTTGTGTTCCGGGTCTCTCAGCAGCGAGGGGTTGATGGTGATGGTGTGGCTCGCGCCGTTGGGCAGGCAGTTGTAATACCCCTGAAAGTCAGCTTTCCCTACAGGGTCCCGACCGCCCATCGCCTTGCCCACGGAGTTGACATTGGCCGTGGGCCCGTTGATGTCGGCTCCGTTGGATGGGCAGATGGCGTTGGACAGGAATCTCCCTTTTGGTCTACCGTCCGGGCTTGCCGGCAAAATGAAGCCGTCGCCCACCCAGTAGTTCCAGCTCAGCATGCCGGGTCGAAACTGGCGGTTTGTGGAGACGGTCTTATGTTTCCACGTCTCTTCGCTCCATAGGTCCATCACGGCTTTGGCCATGGCATCCGCCTCGTCGTCATCCCGGCCGTATTTGGGGGCCTTGAACCGGGCTTGGGCCTGCAGCTTTTCGTGGCCTTCCCAGTTGGCCATCAGCGCATCGATCAGTTCGGCCATCGTGCACTCCTTCTGGTCGAAAACGAGGTATTTCACGGCCAGCAGAGAGTCCACGGTAGTGGCAAAGGCCAGCGCCTCCAGCGTGGTGAAGCTCAGCTCAGCTCCGCCCTCTGTGATATCGAGTCCCTTCTCGGCGCAACCCTTCACCAGACAGGACAGGTAGGGCGTAGGGCAGAACCGGGTCCTGACCGACTCCGACTTTTCGTAGAGGTCTGCACAGCGTTTGATGCTGAACCTGGTCTGCTCGGCATACGACTCCCAGAACTGCTCCCAGCTGGTAAATGCCCTAGCCATGCCGGTTTTGGGACCGTCTTGCTTGATCTTCTTGCTCTTACCCGTAATGGGGTCCACAAACACATGGAAGTCTTTGCCATTGTTCAGGGCAAGTTCCACGGACTTCAAAAGATTGAGGTTATTGTCCACCGTGCCGGAGCGGTCGTTACCCTGCATCGTGTTCTCCAGACAGCCGACGGGTGCGTAGTCGTGCACGTTGTTTTCGTTAATGAGATGGGTGACGCCCGCCTTCTTGGCCTCGCGCAGCATCCCGGCCATGGAGCGCTCGTCGAAATTGAGCAGGAAGGGTGAACCCTGACTCACCGAGATCATGTCTACCACCTTGTCCAAGAGCGGTTCCGGGCTGCCCCGATGGAGGCGTATGTTGGGCTTGGGCTCCAGGATGGGCGACATTTCATCGATCACCTCCAGCATGGCGTATGTGAGGTCATTGGTCATGTCTCTGCCGCCAGGCCCCACACCCGAAAGCGTAATGAGCTGTCCGTAGCCAGAAGTGATGCCCTGGTTGCCGATGCGGATCATCGCGTCGTATACCGTGTTGGCGTGGGTCCAGAAGCATTTGAGTATCTCCTTGCCGAACTCCCGGTTCATGCCGCTTTTCAGTGAGACCTGCCAGTAAGGCAGTAAGTACTGATCGATCCTCCCGAAGGACACGCCCGGCCCTGGGTAGTTCTCGTCGCTCATGACAAGCATATGAGTGAGCCATAGAGACTGAACGGCCTGCCAGAAGGTCTTGGCCGGTTCCCACGGGACATGGTATAGATTTTTCGCCATCTGCTCCAGCTCGACCTTGCGGGTTGCATCCTTTTCCAATGCAGCGAGCCTCTCACACAGGTTCGCATACTTCCTGGCCAATTCTCTGGGCATTGTTGCGGCAGTGATCATGGCCCGTAGTTGGGCGCCATTTTTGCCCTCCTTGTCTTTCTCGGACAAGGCATTGTATCTCGTTTCGAGGTCTTCATAGATTCCTTTCCACCCGATCTGAAGTGACCGCTCATATCCGGGAATCAGGTGGCCGCTTGTGGCCCCCGAATTCCCGTAGCCATGATCGTGGAACCACTTCATCTGCGCCCGCACGCCCTTTGTGCCCCCCTTTGTACCATAGATGAGCCTGTCGCGCTCTTTTGCCTCTTTCTCGGTCCAGCACTTGGATGTCTGGATGTTGAAGCGGCCGCCCGCAATGAGGTCACCCGGCAGGATCTCTTGGGGCACGTATTCCACCATCACCTCTTTGACAAACCAGGCCTTCCGTTCGGACAGACTCCAAGACCAGAAATCCGGGTGGAGTTGCACCGGTCTTGCGCTCTGCTGCATGGAGGCGCGGAAGGGTTGGAGGAAGGCGTAGGTCTCGGGCACGATATAGAAGGTCGTCTCATCGAACTGGGCATCCCAGGGCGTACCCGTGGTCCAGGCCGTGAACTCGTTGTCCCAGGCCCGACTTGCCCCTTTGAAATAGTAGTTTCTGAGCCACGTGATCCGCTCGGAGAGGCTTTTGGGTTCCTTGATCTTCTGACCTCTCAGGATCGCCGCTGAATGATTCATTGCTCTCTCCTTTTGGGTCGGCTTAGAGTCGTATCCCGCGTCAGGGCCGTTTGCATATTCGCTATAAATATATCCCTAAAAGGACATGGACACAAGAGGAGCCGCATTCCGCTTCTCCAGCGTATTTAAGAAAAACTTAACTCGTTGAATGTCGCGACCTGATCCTTCTGCCTTCTCTTTCGGACAGGTTGGCAAACGTTATTAAAGCTATGCTCTATGGATTCGTGTGGATGACGAGGTAGGGTAAATTTGTCCGAGCCGGTTACAAAATTGTCAAATTGACCATTATCCTCAAGGAAAACATCTATAATTTCAACCTGTTATATTTGGCATATATTATGCTTTTTCGGGTGCAAGTATTCACTTCCTCCTTTCAAAGCACCTTCGGGGGGTGGATCAGGTAAACCCCCCAACAAAAGGCTGTTCGTCCCTAAGAACGATTGAATGAGAAAAGGTGGTCCGCAATCATGGTTACCCGCAATTTAAGAAGGACGCAATCGACGGCTCTGAAAGTAAAAGCAAGAAGGGCTGAGAATTCTTTTTTAGAAATAGATTATTATCGAGGGACGGTGAAAGTCGTTTTCTTTTTAGTCTTCATCATGGCTTTTTCACTTATCGTCCTTTTTTCTCGTCTCATCTCTTCTCTCTTCTTTGTTCTTGAATATGCTTTCGAGCTATTAAGAAAAGTAAAGCTTATTGAAACAGAGGGAAGGGCGACAAAACCCCGCTCTGAGACCGACCGGGAAAGAAGAAAATATCCCAGGTTTAACGTGTATTGGCCTATTCAATTCAGTCAAATTGGCTCATCTCTCAGCCATGATGGTAGAGTGACGAATCTTAGCGAAGGTGGGATGTTAATCCAGTCTCCTGAGCAGATGGAGATTGGTCAACGTCTGAACTCAAGAGTTTCTTTTATTATAGGTTCTCAAATTAATACAATCGAGATGCATGCTGAGGTGGTCCGGAGTGACAATTCTTTTGGGAAAGCGTGGGGAGATTATCAGTGCGGAGCGAAATTTCTCGATATCTCTCCGAGGGATAAAAATAAGCTGAATGATCTCTTGATGAGCCTTCCACCCACTTTCAACTCATAATCTTCGATTCCATTATTTGTTTGTCTTCGCATCCGGCAACCCTTTGTCACCCTATCTCCCCAGCACCGTGTCTCCGTTTCTCTCCATCTGCACCATTTGCCTCGTGTCAAGCACCGACCCGTCTTGAACCCACGAGAAGGAAGAGTTGAAAAGGAGGTTGCTGCTTCCACCTACAACTAAATACTTTGGATCAACGATAGAATTAGCTATTACCGGTAGAAGAACTAAACCGCTTCGCGGTAGAAACAAAGGTCAGCGCGAAGCACCCATTTTTTCAATCGATATTTGCTCAATTTGGTGTTAAAGTGCTTTCGTTGCTAAAAGGGAACGGAACGAAACGCAATTGCAGGAAGTTAGTTTCAACCGGAACAGAAAAAGGCAGACACAAATGACTCTGCCTGTTTTTGCTCAGTTTACACTGTGGGTGGATTAGGTTATTACCCTCAACCCTAAAACCCACCTTAATTGCCTAAGTGCCTTGCTATCCCCTCGGACAGCCTTAGTTAAAAGCTCCAGATGATCCCTATAGATTTCTCTAAACTTCCTTATCAATTCCTCGTCAGACCCTGATATTCCAAGGTCTTTCTCCTTACAGAGGGACAAAATCAGCTTATTCTCTGCAGGAATCAGCTTCACTTTTTCGTTTCCTTTATTGCCTTACGAAATAAGAGTTATTGTTTACTCAGTTTACGTTTGCTAAGAGAGCGTCTATCTTCAGCTCCGAGGCCCGTGCTATCTCATACCAATTTTGAACGGAAACTTCAACAAGAATTATCGATTACGACTTGAAGAGTTGTATGCTGGCACAAAAATGTAAAAACACCATTTGAGAAAGTTATCTTTAGAAAAGAGGGCGAAGAATTCACCCAAAGGTCGTTGCTCAACGATAACATCTTGATCTGAGGATTACTGGAGAGGCTGTCGAAAAACCTTAAATCGGGTTTTTTCCGACAGGTAAGTAATTGAATTTACTATATGTGAATTTTCTAAAATCGTAACATTTGGGCTTTTTCGACAGTCTCAAAAGAAATCATGTATCCTGTGGGAATATATGGAAATCAAATCCTCGTACTTGCAACTGCTTATATTTCTATGATCGAGTAAGAATAATCTTTGAGTCCGTCAATTTTCCGAAATACACTAGCAGAATCTTCAGCGGCCTCGCGAGTTGGAAAATGCTCTGCACTTTCCATTTTCTCCGTTCGATATCGCATCCCCTCAAAGTCTGGTGCAGAAACAAAATACATCTTACCAGAGGGAGAGATAAGCTTAACAACAAAAAGCATAGGAGCTTCCCTTAAGATATTTATCCTTGACGACCCACTTACTAAATGCTCCGGTACACCCATCAGTTTGTGGACTACGCAGTGTGATACTTGAGTTCTTTACTTTCTTATATTCTATTCTGAAGGAAAAAGACACGATTGGCATTATCACCCTAAATCTTTTTTCCAACTTTAATGTATGCTCTTTAAAACTAACCCAATTAAATTATAGATGGCTCCTCCGAGAACATACGCACCAACATAAATTAATTGTCAATCAGGATCTTTAAACTTCTGGAGAATTTTTATGACTTCCTTTTTGCCTAAATTGCCCCATGGTTCATAGGCATCGCCAACAGCAAAAAGAGAAGCCACTTAGATTGAATTCTTTACCTTCGTGAGCTGATCTGATATACTGCTTCATCTATTCCGGGTTGACCCATGAAGAGAGGAGGGAAGATCGATGGAGAAAAAAACTCAACTGTCGGTGATTTTAACGAATGCGCCGGGGGAACTCTCTAAACTCTGCGATGTGCTTAAAGAATCAAATGTTAATATTTTAGCCATGAGTATTCAAAACGCAAAGGATTCTGTTAAAGAACTTTTTAATATGAGAGAAAAAACGGGCAGACGGATTGCTCTGGCTGAGAGTTATCGGGGTATCTTAAAAGATTCTTCGGACTATTCCCTGGTCCGAGTTCTGGTTGACAAGCCAATAGAAGCAGAGAAGGCACTGGTCAAAGCCAACCATTTGATAGATAAGGATCAGGTATTAGTATTTAGGCTGGTGAATCAACCGGGCATGCTTGGCAGGGTGGCAAAAAGATTTGGTGAATCCAATGTGAACATCGACTATATTTACGGTTCTGCCATGGATGATGCCAGCGAATCTATCTTTGTTGTCCACATTGCAGAATCAGATTTTGATCGAATCAAGAATTTTTTCGAAGACCTTTAACTTAGAAGTCCAAGAATCATTTACCTTCTCCGGATAACATTTTAGCTTACAAATAATCCTCAGAGCCTTCGTAACTTTCTTTGGGGGGCGACGTATTTTTCTACCGTTGGTCGCAAATTTTGTCTTTATTCACCCATCTAAAAACTATTGAGATACGGAATTTTTAAAGCAATTGACATATCGAATCCCTCCAATGACTAACAATTGTGATAGAGCATGTCTGGCTTAATCGTTTGATTCTCGATTACAGCAAGTACTAAATGATTTTCCTTTTTCTAATTTTTTGAAGCAATTTGATGGTAAAAATTGCCGACTTCACCAAGTCATTACGGGCGACCATATTCAAGAATCGAAGATTACGAGTTGAAAGTGAGCATACCGCCTAAACTCAGCTGCCGCTATGGAGCGCAGGGGATTAGCGGTCAGGTACACACCATTGTTCGCCCAATTACGGTGCTGGGCAGCCGCTGTTATTATCACGATCTTTGCTCGACTTTGTGCAGTCCCCCGACAGTACCAGGCAAGAAGTCAGTTCTTCAGCGTACGGACGAAAAAATCTACCATGTCTTGCCGGAAAGCCTCCGGATCACCAGGGCGAGAACCGAGTTTGGCACCTTTCTCAAGAAAGCCCGAGGCGATCGCATGGTTGACCATGGCTGCGTCGTTGTAGGCTGGGTCGTAACGACCACTGCGGTAGTCGAAGAAGATACCCTTATTATTGATATAGGAAATGGGAGCCAGCAGAGCCGTGACGCCGTTGGGAACCTCGGTTAGAGGTAGATCGGCACGATCGAATGCATGGGCAGCACCGGGAAACAACCGTATGGAGCAATTGGGATTGCGGAATTCAATGGCCTGTTCATAAGCTTGGCACTGGTCTACGGACACCCAGTTGTCCTTGTCACCCATGAGAAAGCGGATCGGCACCTTGCCTGTGTCCGGCTCACGGAATTGCATGCCGCACCATGGGTAGGCCGGCAGCACCGCGGCCAACTCCTTTCCTGCTCCCAACGCACCCCGGACCATGGGCCGCATGGCCGCCTGTAGCACAGCGGTACCCCCACGGCTGTGACCGATGGCACCAACCTTCGTCGGTATGATCTCACGCCGGGCCATCAGGAATTTCAGGGCTGCAAATACGTCATAGGTGCTGGCAGCCCATGTCAATTGGGATTGGTCCGAACGGGTATCTAAGATCCCGCGCGCGGTAAACGGATCCACGATGAGGGCGGCGATACCGGCCGATGTAAGCGTATTGGCCGTATCCAAATTAGCGGGAATGACGCCACCGCTGCCGGGAACGATGATCACCGCCGGAAACGGCCCCTTACCGGGCGGAAAAAACAACTTGGCATCCACCGCCAGGGGCGGCGGTACTTCACCGGCAACGATGCTGGCATAAGTGGGCGGATTGCCACTGTCGAACTTCACATTCTCCCCCTTGACCCCGTTGGCCAAGGTCACCTGGCGTTGCGGAAAGGGTTCCGAGGCAGGAGTTTGGGCGAAACTCGCAGAATGCACCAGGACCAACGAAACCATAACTAAAAGACTGATCACGTTCCTTCTCATGATTCTCTCCTTTCGTAGTGGTGAACTGGGTTGTTTCAGGGCCTTCCCGATTCGTAGGTGGCCCAGCCACTTGGACGAACCGATGAAATGTCCATTGAGATAGGGCGAAGTATAAAGTGGTAAAAACTCCTTTTACTATGGGTTGAATATACGAAAAAGGGAATAGTCTGTCAAGAAATGGAATACCGGTGATTACCAATTCCAATCGTGCATACTTTGTCAAAATCCTCGGCCGTGGATTAGCGGAAGTACTAAATAGCAGCAAGGGGACGTAGTCAAATCTATTAAATAATTTGACAAGTCTGCGAGACCGTGGTAACGATAGGACATGCCAAGAGGACCGAGGTTAGATACTCCCGGGACCTTGCATCATGTAATCGTTCGGGGGATTGAGAGAAGACCGATATTTAAGAGTGAAAGAGACAGAGAAGACTTTGTTGCCCGATTGGGCCAGGTAGTGGGAGAGGGGCAAGCAAGCTGTTTTGCGTGGGTATTGATTCCTAATCATGCACACATTCTCCTGAGAACAGGGGTAACGCCATTGTCAAAAATGATGAGGAGGGTGTTGACGGGTTATGCGGTCAGCTTGAATTTAAGGCATCAACGATCCGGTCATTTATTTCAGAACCGTTACAAATCGATTGTATGTGAGGAGGATAGTTATTTACTTGAGCTGATACGTTATATCCATCTGAACCTCATACGGGCGGGATTGGTGAAAAGTATGAAGGGGCTGGATAGATATCCTTGGAGTGGGCATTCGGTTCTGATGGGATATGAGAGTCGGCCATGGCAAGCGACAGAGGAGGTACTATCTTACTTTGGTCGGGGGCAGGGGGTGGCCCGAAAGAAATATTGGCAATTTATCTTTGAGGGGCTGTCCATGGGGAGAAGGGAAGAGCTCATGGGGGGTACAAAAAGACAAGCTGGAGAAGAGCGGGATCGAGAGTCTGAAAGGAGAATTGACAGCAGGATACCGGGGAGTGGGAGGTTTGCGGAACAGCTTTTGGCAGAAGAGGAGAGAGAGATTCAGCAGCGTGCCTTGATTAAGAGGAGGCGGGTGGAAGTGGAAGAATTAGTGGGCGTCATCAGCAAGGAATTTGGTGTAAACAGGGAGCAGATCATCGGGCGGAGTCAAAGGCAGACCGCGAGTAGAGCTAGGTCTGTCTTTTGTTATTTGGGGTCGAGAAAGTTGGGATTAACGGGGAGAGAGTTGGCGCAGGCATTAAGTCTTAGCCCTGCCGCCGTCCATTATGCAGTAGTGAGAGGTGAGAGCTTCTTGCAGCAAAACAAAAATGTGGGGAAGAGGCTACTCTACGTCCCCGCCGCTTCAAACCAAGATTTCACTGCTTGAAATAAGGTCCAAAGATATTCCTAAAAAATTCTTGACAAAGATGCCATTTGTTGATATCGAAAGGGGCGTGTTCTCAATTACTGGCAGGGCTGAGCTAGGCGATGGCGACAAATTATTAATCGGTTCATAATCGTATAGGCACCGGAGACCAAATCCCTATCTTTTCTGTCTTCACAGAAGGGAAAAGACCGTTCGCTCTGAGCCCGTCGAAGGGCGAGATCAGCACGGACAGCTTATTTAAAGGCATTGGGTTAAGAAAATCCTAGAAGAATATGTCTTCTCAATGATGGGCTCCTTCGTAACAATGTCATATAGAACATGAACCCGAGAAACCGTTTCTCTTCAATATTCTTACTTTTTGTCATATACTCCTCTTTAAGCTTTACTGCACCGCTCTATGTTGGATGCGAAGACGTCTCCCCGGACGAATGGTTGGATCTTTTCGCAACACCTCGCATTTCGGTCGATTTCAGAACCATCCTCATCCCAGTTTCAGCAACATCATCCTCTTGCGATTTCATGGCTAATGCTCGGACCTCCCGGTGCCATGATTCTGGAGTCCTCTGTCTAGGGCAGTTGACTTCAGAGCTGCTCTTGTCAGTTGCCTTGCGTTGTTAACATTCATAGACCTTCCATAACCTTTTTTCGCCGGCCTTTTTTGCTCAGAAGCCAATATCATCGAGCGACTTTTTGTTTAATTGGTGGGGTCAGCCCTTGACTGGTGACAAAATAAGCCAGCTAACCAGCTGAGATCAGAATGTTGGAAGGATAAAGATGGCGAGGCCAATCCGGATCGAATATGAAGGAGCCTTTTACCATGTGACCTCAAGGGGGAATGAGAGGAAGAAGATCTTTCGTGGTCCGAAGGATTACGAGCGTTTTAAACACTACCTTAGTGAAGCTCAAGACAAGTACGATTTTTTTCTTCATGGGTATGTTCTGATGACGAATCATTACCATTTGATCTTAGAGACGAATAAAGCCAACCTTCATCAGATCATGCACTATCTCAATGGTTCATATACTACCTACTTTAATCTAAAGAACGGAAGAAGTGGACATCTGTTTCAAGGAAGATATAAAGGGATAATCATTGATGTCGACAATTATCTATTGGAACTCAGTCGTTACTTGCACCTGAATCCGGTGAGAGCCAGGATGGTGAAAAGGCCTGAGGAATATGGCCATAGCAGCTATCGGGTATTTATAGGTTTAGGTAGAAAGAAAGAGGACATAGTCTATAGAGATCGGATATGGGGAATGATATGTGGGGATAGAAGGAGGGCAGCGCAGAAATACAGGAGATATGTGGAAGAAGGAATAAAGGGAGAAAACAGAAATCCTCTGGAAACCATATATGGAGGGGCAATTTTGGGGAGCGGGGAATTCATCCAGGAGTTGTTGGAGAAGGGGGAAGTGAGGAGTCTTAAGAGCGAGGAGATTTCCTGCCGCAGGCAATTAAAGGCAACGAAAAGAATTGAGGACCTGATTCTTAGTGTGAGTTCCTACTTTCATGTTCCGCCGAATGAAGTCTTAGAAGGGAAAAAGGCAATTAGAGATATAGTGATTTATTTTGGGAAGAAATACACAAGTTTAACGAATCGGGGGATTGGGGAGAAATTTGGGGGTCTCAGCTATTCGGGTGTTACCCGAGTATCACAGAGGTTTCAGGAAAAGATGGCCAAGAATATGACTTTGAGAAGGCAGGTGGAAGAGATTGAATACAGAATATCAAATGTCAAGGGCTGACCCCAACTCAGGGAAGAGGCTACTTAAATATTTAAAGAACTTAACTACGTCCCTATGATCCCTTCCCCTGAAGTGTTCCCCATTTTCTCATTAGCATCTTAATCACCTTTCTTAACGACAAAATGGGGGGTTCTCTCCACAAGTAAATTGGTGAGGGCTTCTTGCTGAATTACCTGGGACATGAAGAGTTCCTTAAGAGGTCAAACAGCCATTTGCGGGAAAAGTTCATACAGCATTTTAAGACCCGCTCCCTCAGAGCTTGGCTTATGGCGATTTTTGATGTCCTGTAAGGCTTTCTCACTAATGCTAAGTTTCGTACATACGGTTTCATCATCCCAATTCCTTGCCTTTTTTAACATCTCATATAGACCAAACATGACTTCCACATTCTCTTCACACTCCACTTCGACTAACTCCCAAAATTTGGCAAGGTTCTGCTTGAAGCTCTCAATTTCCCCTTGACTTAGCGAGCCCCCCGACATCCACTGACTGAAATAGCTAATCGCGTCCGAAAACTTGCCTGCATTCCATAACTCCATTATTTCTTCGTAGTGGGGAGTCATCATCTATTTCTTTTCATCTCCTTATTTACCACCTTCACCACCTCCAAAAACTCCTCTTTGGTGAATATCCCTTTCTCCACAAGCAACCTTGTAAGGGCTTCCTGTTGAACTACTTGGGACATTAGAAGCTCTTCAAAGGATACGATTTGTTTGGGATCAAGGGCGGTTGCCATGGGAACCTCCAAAATCTTTCCAAAATGATATCAAACGGGAATAACCATTGAAATTATTTACCTTGCAGGTTTAGAGATTGATACACTCCATCCTAAATGGAAGCGACTGTGACAGTTAGGACAAATCAAAAAAACCTCTCCATTCGGACTCTTTTTATTCCACTTAAAAGAAACGTGGAATCCATCCTGGTAGCCGCAAGAAGGACACCTATACAATTCTCCCTGAGCCTTAAGTCGCTTAATCCTTTTCTTTGAACCCATTACCATAAAGCCCCCCCTTAGGGATGTATCTACTCCGGATAATGATTAACTCTAACGTGATCTCCCAGCATAGACTTCTGAATGTTGGGCGTGCTCTTGCCAGTTCTTTGTGTATCGTTCGGCCAAATTCCTGTCTCTAATCACAAGAAGATTTTCGGCATTATTTTCCTCCGCAGCCTTTGTGAAGTTAAAAGACCCCGCGATCACAGTCTCTTCGTCAATAATCATCACCTTGTTGTGGGCTATGGCGTGTTGGACATCTATCTTCACTGGGGTTCTTTGGTTATAAAGAAAGAGGGTTTGTCGTTCTTCGTAATCTGATGCAGTGGATTCTCCTGTTTCTGATTCATAGGTTTCATAAGAAGAGTTTGCCATGTATTCAGTTAACTTTTTATAAGCCAAGTTAATTTCTTTTAATTTCTCATTTGCTTTCTGTTGCAGGTGCGGTTTATTTTCGAATCTATCAGGGTGCCAAACATTAACCAAATCTTTATATGCCTGCCTAATTTCCTCTTTTGAAGCCACTTGTTTGAGTTCAAGTATTTGGTAGTATTTGTCTATCTCGCTCATTAAGATGGCCCCTCTGTCTCACCTCTGCCCACTTATTTCAACTGATGACTTATAATATACCTCATGTTTGAGAGAGGTTGCGAAGCCTTCTAAACCAGGGAAGAGACTTGCCCGACTTATGTTCATGAAATGGAGTTCAGACAAGACTTCATGGCGAATTCTACCGTCGATCAGAATCTTATGTACACTTTTCTGCATATCCCTTTCATCTTTGTAAGACGACAGAATCTGATGAAAACTCTTCTTGGGCGCACCGGGGCATAAGAACAGGCCCTGCTGAACTAATAGTCTCGGATTCGACCTTGGAGGGACAATCGGTAAAATCACTGATAAGCGATCATTACCGAAAACCTTCTCATAGTTTTTCGCCATGAATCTCGAATCTCTGAGATTGTCGGATGTAAAATCACAGAGGGTTGCAAGATTTTTGATCCGGCTTAAACTGCTATTTTCCAACCAGGTTGCATCGATGGCCCAAATTGTACGCTTAATATCACGTCTTCGGCTGTCATCAGATTCTTCCAGTGCGAAGAAGCAAGCAACATATGGGGAACGAGTGAAGTCAAGCAGCCTTGTTGGAGCTCCGTAGTGTTGCATTAGAGCTAACCACTCCAATGTGTTATCGGGCACCATTGCGGCCTCAATAAAGTTATGTGCAGCCCTCTTGAATTGCACAAGAAGATATTCCTCAGCAGTTTGCCTGTCCACATGATTTCCATTGAGGTGCGCCCTCCTCCTACTTTTAAGTTCCCTGTCGAGTCTACTCTCCAACCGATAACCGGCTTTGCTGACACCCCTGAATACCCATCTGAACTCGTTAGGATCGAGATATTCGTCGGCCAGAAAATTTACTACGTCATTCCATAGGTCTTCCGGTTCCGATTTGGGCTGCGTTGTTGTTACTTCTATATGAGGGAATTGTTTTGTTTGGAAATTGGCCTTCATATTATACTTTTCTTTAAGATACTCTCTATATTTTTTAAAATCAGACTTCATAAGATATTCACTACAAGTTTCCATTAATACCCTCCTTGGCTGACAAACATTTTCAGACCCGCCTCTCGCTCTTGCCTTATTCCCCGCTACTTTATTTTCTCCACACTCCCTTGTGATGCATCTATCTCGTTATAGAAGGTAAAACGGGGTGGCACATGTTTAACCTTCTGATATCTCCCTGTTACTTTCACCGTGTCGCCTTCTTTTATGGTCAAAGTCCCAAAACTAAAGACTGACAGGGTATTGTTCTGCGAATCAGTTACCTTAAAGGTGGTATAGGCATTACCCTTCTTTGAAGTCCTAAAATTCGGCGATATTACCTTGCCTTCAACCTGAACCATCTTCCCGTCATATTTATCAGCACTTTGGAGTATTTCTGTGGTTGTGGTCTTTATCGCCTGACCTGGTGCTGTGGTAGGAATAAATAAAAGATAGATAATGGCAAAGGTCATCAACAATGAGCATATCTTTGCTTTCTTTGTCCCCATTTTTTCCCTCCCTTAAATTTATTTAGTGCTCTTGATGATTGCCCGTAGCAATGAAACCGACATGGCAATTTGCCGCAATGCTTCATCCTTAGTGATGATCCTTTTCTCAGAATAACATTTGTTGGCGAGACGAATAGAGGCATTTGCTATTTTGGCAATCTCTCTCTTCAAGTCATCTGGGGACGTTATTTCAACAGGAGTGATCAAAGTTTGGAAGGTTTCCTTCTCTTTACTCCCCAAGGGCAAATAGGAGTCAAGAGCCGAGTCAAATTGCCAGTGATGTTCTTTAGCCCAGACACCTATCTCTGGATAGGATTTGCCATCGCTGGCAGGTTCACTGCCATAGGGGAAGTTATGCAGGGGCTGAGACAGGTCTCCCACATAATGGGCAATATTAGCCAGGTAGTAATCGTATTGCCATCCTGTTTTTCCTTTCATTTTTTGATACAGGTCTATGATTTTCCAGTAAAGAACTCCCGAAGGGTCAGGGACTCTGAGCTTAATTGGTTTCGACTCAGGGACCCCTAACTTTACATACATCCCTTCTGTAATTTGGTACTGGTCAATATAATCTGGAGTGACAACGGTATTGGGAGCGGCATCATGCCAATGAAATGGCCCTAATAGAGAGCTATTTTCTTCCCTTGATAGGTCAGGGAAACAAACACTCTCCGGGTTCTTTGTCCCTGCCTCAAGGGCTATGTAAATATGGGCCGGACATGACCAACCAAAGGCATTGGAAAAGAGAGCGAAGACTGTTAGGATAATAACGGTGGCTTTATTAAGAACATTTCCCATGGCAATTCTTATTTGTGACGGGGTTTACTTTTTCTCCTACCAACCTCTGCCAATACCAAACCATGAATCAATGAGTTAGGGATTTACCTCTTTTCTTATTTCGATTTTTGCGGGCATAAAATCTTAAGGAGTGTTTCGCTATTT
>Ga0187772_10000154_pt1 | contig 28199 bp, 22 predicted proteins | sample 0116_SJ02_MP15_2_FD_133137 | JGI IMG/M metagenome (GOLD analysis project Ga0187772, IMG submission 133137) | Tropical peat soil microbial communities from peatlands in Department of Meta, Colombia - 0116_SJ02_MP15_20_MG | ecosystem: Environmental > Terrestrial > Soil > Wetlands > Peat | place... | reverse complement strand
TTTGATATTGCCAGCCGTGGAAATCGGTGCCGTCGTAGGCGATGGTCAGTTTGAAATAGCGCATGAAGAAAGTCGGAAGTTTGTAGTCGGTACTTTGTAGTGTACAGCAGTAGCGATAGCTTTACCTTGAGGCCGACAGCGGCCGGAAGTCGGTGGTTAGCAGTCGGAAGCTTGAAGCCAAAGCCACGGAGGTGAGGAGTTAGCTCCTAGCCTACGGCATGCGCTAGGATGGATTTCTGCTAACCAAAACGAAGAAGTGCAAAAGTAAAAGAGAATAAGAATGCAAGAGTGGAAGAGTGCAGGTAAGACGGTATCGTAGAGCCGTTGCTATCTGAAGCGAAAGCCGCAGCTCGAGGACCTCGCCCTGCGCTACAGGGTTGGCTGTCGGCTGACGACTGAAGGATTGCTTCGGACTTCCGACTACTGACTACAAACTTTCTTAGGATGCGGACCGCACAAACCGGCTGCCGGGCTTGACGGCAACGTTGCCCTGGCGGCAGAGGGGACAATCTTCGGGCTCGTAGCTATCGATTTTCATCTGGATGAGGGCGTTGGACTCGACGGGAAACTCAATGGCGCCGCCGCTACGATCGATCAAAGCGCCCGCAGCGACGACACGGCCTCCAGCTTCCTGGACCACATGAATTGTCTCCTCCGTGGAGCCTCCGGTGGTCCAGACGTCTTCGATCACGAGGACGTGCTGGTCGGGCTTGAGAGTAAAGCCCCGGCGCAGGGTCATGATGCCGCTGCCGTCGCGTTCGACAAACAACGCTGGAACGCCACCGCCGATGGCGTCCGCAGGCGCGGGCAGTGCACGTGCGACTTCCTGGCCGATGATAACGCCACCCAATGCCGGGGAAACCACCACATCGATGCGGGCATCCGAGAAAAGAGCGGCAAGGGCCTGCCCCAATCTTTCGGCAAAGCGAGGATACTGGAGCACCAGGGCGCACTGAACGTAGGTGCCACTGTGCCGTCCGCTGGAAAGCTCAAAATGGCCATGCCGGATGGCACCGGCGGTCTCAAACAGTTGCAGAAGTTGTTCGCGTGTCAACATGCGGTTCGCGATCCCGGACAACTAACCGTTTTGGCAGCTAAACGTCGAAACCTCAGGAGATTAGCCGCCGGCTACCGCGTTGTCAAGGATGGGGGCGCCTGTTACACTGCTTTTTCCTGACTCGTGGGAATTTTTCCTGTTAGCTTCCTCGCTCCCTCTAGGTCCGTCGATTTGAAACAAATTGGGTGTGGCGAACGTTTACACTAGAAGAAGCCCGGAACAAGAGTATTTGCTGTACACGCATAAAGTTATCCAAAGTTAAAGGTGAGGAACTCCATGAAGAATCCGTTCTTTAGACCCCTGCTTGCAGCGGTTCTGGTTGGGGTGATGGCGGGCACACCAATAGCCCCGATCTTCGCACAGGAGCCTGCAACGCCGGCACAGGGGCACGTCGCAGCCCAAGGCGGAGTGCCGATCTCCCTGGGGGTTTCGAAGTTCGACTTTTCTCAGGCGCCAAAGGCGTTTCCCAACTTGATCAATCCGTATCGCATGCAGTATGTGGATCCAGGGGTGCTCACGAATTCCCCGCGGCTGGAGCAGCTCATCAAGGACGGAAAGCTGCCGTTGAGCCTTCAGGATGCGATTGCGCTGGCGCTGGAGAACAGCATGGACATCGTGGTGCAGCGCTACACGCCATGGATGGCGGATGTCAGCTTGCTGCACGCCAGAGGCGGAGGCTATGGCTACGGCACGCCGGGCAGCATCTCCGTAGGCTCGACGGCGAACCTACCTTCCCTGTTGTACGACCCGCAGTTCACGCAAGTGGTTGGGTACAGCGACGCGACGACTCCGATTGCGAACCCTTTCCTTTCCGGTACGGCAGGCACAGGGGTTTCGGCGGGAGCCAACGCGGCGCAGCCTTTGTTTTCACACACAGCGTATTACAACTCGACCTATACGCAGAATTTCGTGACCGGATCGTCGATGAGCGTGACGTGGGATAACACGCGCACTTCGTCCACGGCCGCGAACTTCTTCAATCCGTACGTGTCCTCTTCGCTGGCGATCGGATTCCAGCAGCAATTGATGGCAGGAGCAGGAAAGTTCGTCAACAAGCGGAACATCCTGATTGCGGAAAATAACCGCAGAATCGCCGACCTGACGTTTGCGCAACAGGCCATTACGACAGTAACCAACACGATCACCGCGTACTGGGAACTGGTGTACGCACGAGAGAACGTGAAGGTGGAAGAGCAGGCGGTCACCGTGTCCGAAAAACTGTACAACGACAATAAGAAGCAACTGGAAATCGGAACGATGGCGCCGCTGGACGTGACCCGCGCGGAGTCCGAACTGGCTACGGACCGGCAGAACCTGATTGTGGCGCAGACCACGAGGCTCCAGGACGAACTGGTGCTGAAGAACTATATTTCGAAGGATCCAATGGCTTCCAACCTTCTGGACGTGGAGATTATTCCCACGGATCAGCCGGATTCGCCCGCAACGATTCAAACGATGAGCTTCGAGGAAGCGGTGAAGGTGGCCTTCCAGAAACGGCCGGATCTGCAGGAACAGTATTACAACCTGAAAAACGCGCAGATTGACGTGAAAGCCACGAAGAACGCCCTTCTGCCCACAGCGAGCATTGGGGTGCAGTATTCCTCGAGCGGCTTGGCTGGCAATTCGTCCATTTCGGGGACACCGGCTGTCATCGCCGGCGCCCCGGTGGTGGACGCGGGTGGCGTGCCGATCCCAGGCTATTTCATCCCGTCCGCAAGTGTTCCGGTCATTGGAAAGAGCTATCAGGGATTTGGGACGGCGCAATCGCAGATTTTCCATAACACGTTCCCGACCTATGCCGGGCAGTTGACGTTTAGCTTGCCGCTGCGGAACCGCGAAACACAGGCGGACAGCATCCACGCACAATTGGTGGAGCGCCAGTTTGAAGCGGAAGTGCAGCAGACGAAGAACAATGCCTTGCTGGACGTCCGAAACACCACGATCGCGGTGGAACAGGGACGCGCCCAGGTGGAAGCGGCGAGCAAGGCCCGCGAGTTGCAACAGCAGACGTTTGACGCCGAAGAAAAGAAATACAAGCTCGGTGCGTCAACTGTTTACAATGTAATTCTGACGCAGCGCGACCTGATTACCGCGCAAGGCACTGAATTGCGCGCCCTGGCGAACCTGGCTGAAGCGAAGGCCAATTACGAGCGGGCACTGGGACGGACGCTCGAAGTCAACAACGTGACGATTGCTGGGGTTAAGAAGGGCGACATCGAAAAGGACACGCTGATCCCAGGAACGCTCCATGGCCAGGTGGTTGGGACGGAAGAGCTCTTCAGAGCCATGGAGAAGGGTGAGATTCTGGGACAACAGTAGAGCTGTCAGTTTTCGGTTATCAGTTTTCAGTTCGCAGTTTCGGAGAAGAGCGGGACAGGCAAGCCATTCCGGAGACGCAGAAATGGTGGCGTGTCTGGAAAACCAAAGAAAAAAGCACGGGTTCCTTCCTGCGTCAGAGTAAACTGAGCCCCGCCTCTACATGAATGCCCCTATAGCTTCTATGTCTACTATCGTGTGCAGGCCGGCTCAGCTTAGCGATGTCCCCGCGCTTGCGCGGATTCGCGCTCAGGACTGGGGCGACGAAGAATATTGGCTGCGGCGCGTGACAGCCTATATGCAGGGCGAGAGCCATCCCCAGCAATCCTTGCCAGAGCGGGTCGTTTTTGTCGCAGAGTGCGAGGAGAGAGTTGTTGGGCTCGTCGCCGGTCACCTGACTCGCCGCTACAAATGTGATGGTGAACTGGAGTGGATCAATGTTCTTTCGGAGTATCAACGGCGAGGGGTCGCGTCTGTATTGCTGCGGCGGCTAGCGGAGTGGTTTAAGGAACGGAACACGTTGCGAATCTGCGTGGATGTGCAGCCGAAGAATACTGTCGGGCGGAGTTTCTACAGGCAGCATGGCGCGGAAGACTTGAATCTCCATTGGCTCGTTTGGCCTGATATTCGGCGGGCGTTAGAGGTACAGCGCTGACCAGAAAGCCAACGCTACGCAGCGCTGGCTTGTGTGGCACAGTCCTTTCGCATAGCATTAGTTTTTGTGACGCCGCGTATATCGGTTTACTTATTTCAGCACGCCGCGGTGCCGCCACTTCACGCTCCGGGAGCGCCAGCGAATGAGTGAACCGGCCGATACGAAACCGAAATTCCCTGGCAATCCTTATGGCATCCGCCACCCCTCCGCCGCGGAAAAGGCGTGGGAGAAGAACACGCTGGGTCCGGCGTTGGCGAAAAGTCCCGAGCGGCAGAAAGAGTTCACTACCACTTCCAGCTATCCGATCCGGCGGCTGTACACCGAGGCCGACCTTCCCGAGGGAGAAGCCCGTGACCTGAGCCTGCCGGGCGAGTCGCCCTACACGCGCGGGATTCATCCGACGATGTACCGCACGCGGTTGTGGACCATGCGCCAGTTTGCCGGGTTCGGCACGGCGGAGGATACGAATCATCGCTTCCGGTATCTGCTGGAGCACGGTCAGACCGGACTCTCCACCGCGTTTGACCTGCCCACGCTAATGGGTTACGACTCCGATCATCCCCTTTCCGAAGGCGAAGTCGGGAAATGCGGCGTGGCCATCAGTTCTCTGGCGGACATGGAAGTTTTGTTCGACCAGATCCCCCTGGCCGACGTGACAACGTCCATGACGATCAATTCGCCCGCGGCGGTGATCTGGGCGATGTACCTGGCCGTAGCGGAAAAACAGGGTGCGGACTGGAAGAAGATTTCCGGCACGCTACAGAACGACATTTTGAAGGAGTACATCGCACAGAAGGAGTACATCTACCCGCCAGAGCCGTCAATGCGGCTGGTGATCGACACGTTTGAATTCGGGATGAAGCATACGCCGAAGTTCAACGTGATCTCCATCAGCGGATATCACATCCGGGAAGCGGGCTCGACGGCGATTCAGGAATTAGCGTTCACGTTGCGCGATGGGATGGAGTATGTGGAGTGGGGTATGCGGCGCGGATTGCCGGTAGACGAGTTTGCACCGCAGCTTTCGTTTTTCTTTAACGCGCACAACGATTTCTTCGAGGAAATCGCCAAGTATCGCGCGGCGCGGCGCATCTGGTTTAAGGCCATGGCCGAGCGATACAAGGCGGTGAATCCGCGGTCGTGGGCACTGCGGTTCCACACGCAGACGGCGGGATGCTCGCTGACGGCGCAACAGCCGATGAACAACGTGGTGAGAACTGCGATCCAGGCGCTGGCGGGAGTGATGGGCGGGACACAGTCACTGCACACGAATTCGCTGGACGAGGCTTGGGCACTGCCCACGGAATTTGCCGCGACAGTGGCGTTGCGGACCCAGCAGATAATTGCGCACGAAACGGGTGTGACGAACACCGTGGATCCCCTGGGGGGATCGTATTTCGTGGAGGCGCTGACGAACGAGGTCGAAGCCGGAGCGTGGGAGTATGTGCGGCGAATCGACGCCATGGGCGGAATGGTGGCGGCTATCGAGAAGAGTTATCCGCAGCGGGAGATTGCGGAGGCGAGTTACCGGTACCAGATGGCGGTGGACAAGAAGGAGAAGATCATTGTCGGCGTGAACGAGTATGTGACGCCGGAAAAGCCGATTGAATTGCTGCAAATCGATGAGACCGTGGCCAGGCGGCAGGCGGCACGGCTGCGGACGCTGCGGGCGGAGCGGTCCGGGGCAGAGGTGGAGCGGAGGTTGGGGGCTCTGCGGAAGGCGGCGGAGGGGAGCGAGAACCTGATGCCGTTTATCTACGATGCGGTGAAGGCATACGCGACACTGGGGGAGATCTGCGAGGCAATGCGCAGCGTGTTCGGGGCGTACGAAGAAGTGGCGGTCACTTAGGCTCCCTTCCCATCTCTGGGGCCCTTAGCGTACTCAGCGTCTCTCCGTTATATTTTGGGTGCTTTTTCATGAGCAAGTATGAGAGATTCCAAACTAACCCGCCTCATCATCGGCTCGGCCATTGATATTCATCGAAACCTGGGGCCTGGGCTGATTGAGGCTGTTTATGAGGAATGTCTGGCCAAAGCGTTTTGCGCGGCATACCCTTTGAGCGCCAGAAACCGATTCCCCTTGTTTATAAGGACCTAATGCTTGAATGCGGTTGCCGATTGGATTTTCTAGTCGACCGCCGCATTGTTTTCGAACTAAAGTCGATTGAGGCGATCGCTCCGATCCATGATTCCATCATGCTGACTTATCTCCGCCTTTCCGGGGCTCATCTCGGTCTCTTGATCAATTTCAATGTCAGAGTTCTTAAGGACGGAATTCGAAGATACGTATGGCGGTACGAGGACGAAGGAGAAGATAACGCTGAGGCGCAGAGATTCGCAGAGATTGGCAGAGAGGAAGGAATCTGAGCGTGTCATGAGTGAAAAGAAGATACGAGTGCTGATTGCGAAGCCGGGCCTCGATGGGCATGACCGCGGCGCGAAGGTGATCGCTCGCGCGCTCCGCGACGCGGGGATGGAAGTGATCTACACCGGCTTGCGGCAGACGCCGGAGATGATCGCTTCGGCCGCGGCTCAGGAAGACGTGGACGTGATCGGCCTTTCGATTCTCTCCGGTGCGCACACGACGCTCTGTCCGCAGTTGATGAAGCTACTGCACGAAAAGGGGATGGACGATGTGACCGTGCTGGTCGGCGGCATTATTCCTGAAGCGGACATTCCCGCGCTGAAGCAGGCTGGGATTGCGGAGATTTTCCTTCCGGGGACGTCCACGCAGGACATTGTCGAATTTATTCACAAACGGCTGGCGCCGGCGCGCTGATTCCCGCCCTTCAGGCCCGCGAAGCAGATTAAAGAGAGATTCCTCACTTCCCGGACTCCGTTCGGAATGACGGAGTATCTTTGAGTTGACGCCAAAGATCCCGCGTTCGAGGTCGCATTTCCGTCAGGGACAGCTGCGCTCGAACTTTACCCTCGTATACAAGGTCTGGAAACCGAGGCGGGTGATGTTGCGCTGAGAGTGGCTGCCTGGCTGGGCGAGACTCATGGCGAGTTCGCAGCCTGCCTCTGCAGCTCGGCGAAGACGCCAATGGAGCAGGGCGGTTTGCACGCCGCGGTTGCGGTAGTCCGGCAACGTGCTGGCGCCAAAGAGTCCTGCGATTCGACCGCGAATGCTGAGCGTCGCCCCACCCGCAACGCGGCCATCGATGCGCGCGAGATAGCACTCCGTGTCTTTGCTCGCGGCGAACATTTTCATGACGCTGATGACTTCCTGGGTGACAGGATAGTTTTCGGCGAATCCCTGCGCGACGGTCAGCGCCCAGAGTTCCAGTTCTTCCAGCCCGGCCAGGCGAATTTCGATTTCAGGCGGGGCTGGAGGTCTGGCGTAGCTGTCCACGATACGAACCATGACGTTGGAGAACTCGGTCGTGTAATAGTGGCGCTCCTTGTAGTGTTCGAACAGAGACGGGTCCGCGAGCGGGCAGGTCTCCACGCGAACGGGTTCTCCGCGGCTGAAATAGAAGGCTTCGAGACGGCTAAATTCGTCGGCGCTAACGGAGCCACACAAGCCGAGTCCCACAGCCTGGGTGACGGGATTGCCGGGGCCGCAGAAGACGGCGTAGCCGCCGGCGATGCCCTCGACAGCACCGACGGATTCGGTTCGCAGAGAGATCATCCTTTCGACGCAGCCTACGGCTGCTCCGGCTTCGGCGAGTTCCAGCAGGCGCGCAAGCTTCAGGTCCAGAATCAAATTTTGCATAGCGCGAGTCTATCGCAGTTGATGCAATTCCCAGCTCACTGAGTTTTGCTTCCTGCGTGGTATGGTACGTATACTTCCTTGTCTTCATTCCATGCACCGAGGTAAGCGCGTGTCGACTCTGAAATCCTCCGCAAATCCCAAATCCCCGCATTTTGAGAAGAATTCCCACCAGATGGTTGAACTGCTCACGGGCTTAAAAAATGAAGAGGAGAAGATTCGCGAAGGCGGCGGGCTGAAGGCAATCGACGCCCAGCACAAGAAAAACAGGCTCACGGCCCGCGAACGTATCTACTTATTGATCGATCCGGGCACGCACTTCTTCGAGTTGGGTATTTACGCGGCCTACGAAATGTACGAAGAGTGGGGCGGCGCTCCGGCGGCGGGGACGATCACGGGACTCGGACGTGTTGCCGGACGAATGTTCATGATCATCGCGAATGACGCGACGGTGAAGGCCGGCGCGTTTTTCCCCATGACGGCGAAGAAAGTGATCCGCGCGCAGAATATTGCCATCGACAACCGGATTCCCACAATTTATCTGGTCGATTCGGCGGGTGTGTTTCTGCCTTTGCAAGAAGATGTGTTTCCCGATACGGACGATTTTGGCCGCGTGTTCCGGAATAACGCGGTGATGAGTGCGATGGGGATTCCACAGATCACCGCGATCATGGGGATGTGCGTGGCGGGCGGGGCGTATCTGCCGGTGATGTGCGATCACATCTTAATGACGGAAGGCTCGGGCTTGTTTCTGGCAGGGCCGGCGCTGGTGCAGGCGGCCATTGGACAGAAGACGTCCGCGGAGGAGTTGGGCGGGGCAAAGATGCACGCGCAGATCAGCGGGACCGTGGATTTCCGTGAGCCCGACGATGAGTCGTGCCTGAAGCGCATCCGGGCGATTGTGGACAAGATGGGGGCACCGGACCCCCCGATTTTCAGTCACGCGCGGCTGGCAGAGCCGCTTTACGCTGCCAGCGAGATTTACGGGATTTTTTCCAGCGATCCGGGAAAACAGTACGACATGCGGGAGATCATCGCGCGGATCGTGGATGGAAGCGCGTTTGAAGAGTATCGGCAGGAGTACGGGGAGACACTGCTCTGTGGCTATGCGCGAGTCGGGGGTTGGGCCGTCGGGATTGTGGCCAATCAGAAGAAGCATGTGCAGACACATGCGCCGCACTCGGATCAGAAGCGGATCGAGTTCGGTGGCGTGATCTACACGGAATCGGCGGAAAAAGCAGCACGATTTATACTGGACTGCAACCAGAACCGGATTCCGCTGGTGTTTTTGCACGACGTGAACGGATTCATGGTCGGAAAAGACGCGGAGTGGAGCGGGATTATCCGGGCCGGGGCAAAGATGGTCAATGCCGTAGCGAATAGCGTGGTGCCGAAGATTTCGGTCATCCTCGGCGGGAGCTTTGGGGCGGGAAATTACGCGATGTGTGGGAAGGCGTATGACCCGCGGTTTCTGTTTGCCTGGCCAACGGCCAAGTTTGCGGTGATGAGCGGGGATGCAGCGGCGAACACACTGGCCGAGATTAAGTTCAAACAGCTCGAGCGTGAGGGGAAGAAACTGGACGAGAAGGCAAAGAAGGAGCTGCTGGACTCGGTGAAAGCCACCTATGAGCATCAAACGGACCCGCGATATGCGGCGGCGCGGCTGTGGCTCGATGCGATTATTGATCCCGCGCAGACTCGGGATGCGTTGATATGGGCATTGCAGGCGGCAGCGTTGAACACGGACATTCGGGAGTTTAAGACGGGGGTGTTGCAGACGTAGAGAAGTTTCAGCCGTTAGCCAACAGCCAACGGCTAAGATTGACGGCAAGACACGGCGATACGAAAAGTGAAACCTGCTTTCGCAAAGCCTAAGAACAAGCATGTTCCTCGGGCAAGAACAGCCCTCGGAATAACAAGTTTGAGAGTTTTTCGGCACACTGTGATGGCTGTTGGCTGGAGGCTACGGGCTGATGGCTGGTGGCTATTAGCCGTGGCTTTGCGAAGGATGAACATTCTTGACGAACGAGATCAAGCTGATTGAGTGCCCGCGGGATGCGTGGCAGGGGTTGCCAGAGGTGATCCCTGTTGAAGAGAAGGTGCACTATTTGAAGGAGCTGACGCTGGCGGGCTTCCGGCACATCGACGCGGTGAGTTTTGTGTCCCCGAAACACGTGAAGCAGATGGCTAACAGCGAAGAGGTGATGAAGCGGTTGCTGGCTTCACTTCCCGACGGGACCGAACTGCCGGAGGTCATCGGAATTGTCGTGAACGATAAGGGGCTCGAGAGAGCGCTCGCGACGCCGGGCGTTTCGACGATTGGGTATCCCTACTCCATTTCCGCGTACTTTCGGCGAGCAAATGCGAATATGACCCGGGCCGAGTCGCGCCAGTTAGTGGAGGCTTTGAAGCGCGAAACCAAGGCGGCGAACAAAGGGCTGGTGATTTATATTTCGATGGCGTTCGGGAACCCGTATGACGAGCCGTGGGGGCCGGAGATCGTGCAGGACACACTGGAATGGCTGAAGGACATTCACGTGAACACGGTGTCGCTGGCGGATACGGTGGGCACGGCCGCGCCGGAGCTTGTGCATGATCTGTATTCGAGGGTGAAGGATCATGTGGCGGGCATTGAGTTAGGCGTGCACCTGCATTCGCGACCGGACAACGCTGAGGCGAAAGTGCTTGCAGCGTATCAAGCGGGTTGCCGGCGATTCGACTCGGCACTGACGGGGCTGGGAGGGTGCCCGTTTGCCGGAGACGAGCTTGTGGGAAACATCCCGACGGAAAGCGTGCTTGCTGCGTTGGTAACAGCCGGAGCGCAGCCAGGCCTGGACGGGGCTAAACTAGCCAAAGTGATTGGCATGACCAACGAGATTCGTGCGAAGTACGCGCACGGCACCGTTGCCAGTTCAGGGGGCGTTGCATGAACTTTGAAACGCTGCAGTTTGAAACGACGGGGCATCTTTCCACGATTACGCTGAACCGGCCGGAAAAACGCAATGCCATCTCCATTCAAATGATTGCGGAACTGCAAGCGGCACTAGACGAGATTGAGAAGACACATACGCGCGTGGTGATTCTGACGGGAACGGGCAAAGCGTTCTGCGCCGGGATCGACCTCGACTATTTGCAGGCCATTGGAAAACAATCCGCAGCGGAAAATCAGGATGATTCGCGGCGCATCGCGAAGATGTTTCGCAAAATTTGGAGTTATTCGCGGCCGCTGATCGCGGCCGTGAATGGCCACGCCCTGGCAGGCGGGTGCGGCATCGCAACGCTCTGCGATTTCACGTTGTCAGTTCCGGAAGCTAAGTTCGGGTACACGGAAGTGAAGATCGGCTTCCTGCCTGCGATTGTCTCCGTGTTCCTAACCCGGCAGGTTGGAGAGAAGCGGGCGCGCGACCTGCTGCTCACCGGGCGGTTGGTGGAAGCGGCAGAGGCGAAAGAACTTGGACTAGTAAATGAAATTGTACCCGCTGAGAACCTGATGACGCGGGCGCAAGAACTCGCCGGCACGATCATGGCCGCAAGTCCGAGCAGCATAACGCGGGCCAAACATCTGCTTGTTTCCGCGGCTGCGGCAACTGTCGATCACGATTTGGAGCGAGCGGTGCTGGAGAGCGCTCGCGTGCGTTGCACACCAGACTTCAAGGAAGGACTCGCGGCGTTTCTCGAAAAGAGAAAGCCGGTGTGGCAGGGAGATACGAGAAAGCAATAGTGGGAGTTTAAAGTCGGAAGTTGGAAGTTTAAGAAGAAGAGCTCCGCCCAGCCGGCGTCAGGAGCTCAACTAGGAACTCCGTTGTGAACACTTCTTGCGCAGAGCGTGCAACATCTTCAGGACTTCGGCAACTTCCGAGAGAACTTTACTGGCAAGGTCCAGACGGATGTAGCCGAGGTCACGGCTAACCAGGACAAGACACTCGGTTTCAGAGAGTGAACCCTCTGCGACGCTCAAGAAATGGGCTTATTCGCGCGGCTACGTGAACCCTCTGCAATATTTGTTGGGACAGATAGCGCCGACCCGCGAAGTGGGGAAGTAAGGCCATATCGCTCCTGGCCCGGGAAGGTCTGGGTGGCTTTGTACAAATCGAGGACGAGATGATGATTCCGTTTCTACACCTGCAGGTTCTTATAATTCCTGCATTGCAAATGTCTCCTACGTATCTATTACTTCTCCTCCCTAGTATTATGGATATAGTTATCAAGGCCAGGTCTGATGCATACCCTTGTACCTAGCTCCGGCCCCGAACTCCCGACTTCTGACTTCCAGCTACTAACTACCGACTCCAGACTCTTTTCCGGCATACTAGAAAACAATGAAAATTGGACATCACGATGTGACGCTGCGGGTGCGGTATGCGGAAACGGACCAGATGGGCGTGGTCTACCACTCGAACTTTTTGATTTGGTTCGAGGTGGGTCGCGTGGAGATCATGCGCTCGCTGGGGTTTGACTACAAGCGGATGGAAGCAGAGGACGACTGCTACCTCGTGGTGGCGGACGTGCAATGCCGTTACCACCATCCGGCGCGATACGATGAACTGATCACCGTGCGGACACGCATCCTGGAAGCAAAAACGCGCATGCTGAAATTCGGGTATGAAGCGTACCGGCAGGCGGACATGAAACTGCTGGCGACCGGTTCGACGACGCACGTTTCGTGTCACCGCGACGGGCGTGTGACGCATTTCCCGGCGAAATACAAAGCAGCCTTCCTGGAACTCGTTGCTTCCCTTCCCGCGGGCCGGAGCCAGGCATGAGCACTGTTATCAGTGGAAACGATCTGACGTTTGCACAACTCTATTCGGTGGCGCTGCAGCACGAGCCTGTCTCGATTTCCGCAGATGCCATCGCGAGGATGAACGCGTCGCGTGCGGTGGTCGACAAAGTGGTGGCGGAAGGGCAGACGGCATACGGCATCAATACCGGTTTCGGGAAATTGGCGAGCGTGCGTATTTCTTCGGAGCAGGTGAGGCAGCTTCAAGTGAACCTCGTGCGTTCTCATAGCTGCGGGGTCGGGACTCCTCTGTCCGAGGGCGAGACACGCGCAATGACCCTGCTGAGGGCAAATGCTCTAGCGAAAGGACTGAGCGGCGTGCGGCCCGTGGTGGTAGAGACGCTCTGCGCGATGCTGAATAACGGTGTGCATCCGGTGATTCCATCGCAAGGATCCGTGGGAGCGTCTGGGGATCTTGCGCCGCTTGCGCACCTGGCGGAGGTGGTAATTGGTGAGGGCGAGGCCATCTATAAAGGCCAGCGGATGAGCGGCGCAGAGGCCATGAAGCGGGCGCTGATCCCTCCGGTGGCGCTCGAAGCGAAAGAGGGCCTATCCTTACTGAACGGCACGCAGGGGATGCTGGCGCTGCTTGGCCTAGCGCTGCGCGAAGCGGATATGCTGGCAGATACGGCGGATGTGGCAGCATCGCTGTCGCTCGATGCGTTGCGCGGGAGCCCTGGGGCGTTCGACGCGCGCATCATGCACGCGCGGGCATACGCCGGTGCGGCGATGACCGCGCGGAATCTGGCGCACCTGAACGAGGGCAGCACCATTCGCGAGTCTCATCGTTCGCCGGACTCGGACAAACGCGTGCAGGATGCGTACAGCTTGCGTTGCACACCACAAGTGCACGGAGCGGTGCGTGATTCCCTGCTGCAGGCGCGGGAGATGGCAGTGGTGGAGTTGAACAGCGCTACGGACAATCCGCTCGTTTTCGTGAAAGAGAATGGAGCGGGGGACATTGTCAGCGGTGGCAATTTTCATGGGCAGCCGCTCGCCATAGCCGCGGATCAAGTAGCGATCGCCCTGGCCACGCTCAGCGGGATTTCCGAACGGCGCATCGATCAGATGACGAATCCGCTGACGAGTATGTTGTCCCCGTTTCTTACACCGGACCCGGGGCTGAATTCCGGCTTTATGATTGCACAGGTGACCGCTGCCGCTTTGGCGAGCGAAAACAAGGCCATGGCCACGCCGCATTCGGTCGGCTCGATTCCGACTTCGGGGAATCAAGAAGATTACGTGTCGATGGGAATGAGCGGCGCGCGACGGCTCGAGCGCATGCTGCAGAATCTGCGGTATGTTTTAGCGATTGAATTGTTGTGCTCTTGCCAGGGTATCGACCTACTGACGCCATTGCAGACGGGGAGGCTGGCGAGGAAAGCGCAGGAGGCGGTGCGGGCGGTATCGACCAGGGTCACCAGCGACCGCCCATTGGCGCCGGATATCCATGCGGTGGCGGAGTTGGTTGGGAGCGGGGCCATCGCGAAGGCGTTGCATTGAAGCGGCCAGTCGGAAGTTTGAAGTCAGAAGCCTAGGATTCGGAGAAGGGTTCACCGCAGAAGGCGCTGAGGGCCTCGGAGAACACTGAGAAGCCGGCGGGGATTGGAGAAAGCTGCTTGCAGTTGAAGGCGAGAGTCGACCACCAGTGCGAAAAGAAGCTGGCATCGTTCACTACACAGAAGCAGGAAGAGAGAAACCCAAGAGGAAAGCGAAGTGCGGCCCGCCTCGGAAGGGGCCGGTACACAAGTCTTCCTGCTTCGGACTACAGCGCTGACTACGGACTTCGGGCTTCCGCAGGGTTCGCGGACTCGCCCTGCGCTACAGGCGCTGCAGGACCCGGGCGAAGACGTCGCGATCGACGTTGGAACCAGTGGCAATCAGGGCTACACGTTTGCCGCGGAGATGATCCTTCTCCTTCAGGGCCGCGGCGAGCGCGGCGGCTCCGGCTCCTTCGACCACGTTGTGCGTATCGGTGAACATGTGCCGCATCGCGTCTTCCACCTGGTCGTCAGTGACGCGTACGATGTGTTCGACATTCTCAAGAACAACGGCTAACGCAGTTTCATCCGGCTTCCGGCAGGCCAGGCCGTCCGCTATGCGTGTTTTGGCAGGCGCTTCCACGGGGTGGCGCTGTTCAAAGGATTCCGCGTAGGCCGGCGCTTCCGAGGAGACCCCGCCCACTATTTTCGTTTTCAGATTCAGGCCATTGCGCACCGCAACCGCGGCGTTGATTCCCGAACCCATGCCGATGGGAACATAGGCGACGTCAATTTCGTTCACGGCGGAGAAGAGTTCCAACCAGTAGGTGGCCACGCCGCGCACGATGTTGTAGTGATACGGCGGGACCATGTGGAGGCCCTGTTCGGCGGCCAGGGCTTCGGCACGTTCACGAGCAGCCTGATAATCGTCGCCGAATTCGACGAGGGTTGCGCCTTGTGCGCGCATCGCGGCATTCTTTTCGCGGCTGTTTCCCTGTGGTACCAGGATGGTCACCGGAAGGCCAAACTGCTTTGCGGCGAGCGCTACGGCTTGTCCATGGTTGCCGCGCGTGGCGGCGATCAAACCCTCAGTCGATGGCTCGCGTTTCATCAGTTCGTCTACATAAACGATGGCGGTTCTTGCTTTGAAAGATCCCGTGGGGGTCTGGTTTTCGTGTTTGACCCAGACTTCAGTGCCAAGACGTTCGCAGAGAAGCGGCCAGCAATACTGCGGCGTCGGACGTACAGAACGGTAGATCAGGTCCCCGGCTGCACGGACCTCATCCAGGGTTGGCACACAACTGTTTGAGGGCATCGCTTCCCTTCGCAAGAATGTTCTCAGATTCGCTGCGGCTATTCAAAACCAGGTATGCGGACTTCCTATCCATTTTGGACCTTGCAGACAGATGCCCGTCGTAGACGGCGTCCGCTACAAAAGCGTTGCCCAGGTTTTCTTTTTCATCCCAAAGCCTCCAACAAGTACATGAACATGTTGTAGCCGGCGACGTAGCTGAAGGGCGGGAGTTCGAGGGAATAGTGGCCTACGGGCAGCTCCATGGTGCGGGGTTCGGCGCCATGTTGGCGCAGTGAGCGAAGCATCTGCTGCGTGAGTTCGGGGAGGAATGTCGGGTCGTACTTGCCGTAGATCATGAAGGTGCTGCGGTTCGCGCCCATACCGCGTTCGACGTACGGCATGGGACTGATGGGAGCCCAGAAGCGGCGAAGCTCGTCGAGGGTTACTTCATGGCGCAGAGCTTCCCAGACATGATTCGTGGTCATACCCTGACTGACGACATCGGCGAAATAGGTGGAAACGTGAAAAAAGCCGCCGGCGCGAACGCGTTTGTCGTGCACCAAAGTGATGTAGCCGACGGAAGAGCCGATGCTCGTGCCCAGAATACCCAGGCGGTCATAGCCTTGTTGTTCGAGCCAGGTGAGGCAGGCGCGGGCATCCTGCACTGCCTGTCGATTGGCGACCAGGGTGAGGCCGATGTTGGGGCCAACCAGCTGGTCGGCGCGCTCGTGTCCCTTGGCCATGCGGCGATCATGGTACGGCAGGCTGAGTTTCATGGCCGTGATGCCGATGCGCTGCAGCCAATGGCAAAGCCCCACCTGGCCCTGCCACTTGGCGTTCCAGTTGGGGAGGACCAGGACGGCCGGACCGCCTCTTCTTGCCTTGAAGAATTGCGCGTAGACGGTGTTGTTCTCTGGCCAGGGTGATTCGATGGGACTACTGAAGGTAAGGACATTGTCGCCATTCAAGTGATAATCACGCACTTTGTCCGGCGCGAACCAATGATCGCTGCCGGCAATGGCTTCGCTGGCGTATTCGGCGATGAACCGGTGCGGATCTTCTTTCCATGGCTGGCCGCCGATGTGTTCCAGGCCCCACTCAAACGGAAGCACCATTCGGTTGTCGTCGGTGGTCCAGCGCCGGTGTTCGTAGCGGCGGATCCAGTGCTCGTACGCGCTCATGGCCATAACTTATCCAGTGTAGCAGGAGGGAGAGTGGAGAGTCGGAAGTCAGAAGCTGGAAGTCGGAAGCTAGAAGTTGGAAGTGGAAGTTCGGAAGAGCGGTACGGATTCGAGTCTGCCAGTGACGGACCGTTGGTGTCGTTGGAGTACGCGACAAAAGCGGCGGCGAGCCGCCACACTCAAAGGAGTCGGAAGTTCGAGCTTCGGACTACAGACTTCTGACTTCAAACTACTGACCACTGACTTCCGACTCCGAATTGCCGTTAGCCATCAGACACGACGCGGCGGGAGGCACATTGAGCCCAGTCGAGGGCTATGGCAGAGTCAGACTGTGATCCCCTTCTTCTTTTTTCTTTTTGGCATTGTGATCGGCAGCTTCCTGAATGTTTGCATTTCGCGCATTCCGGAAGGACTGTCCGTGGTCGCGCCGGGCTCGCGGTGCCCTCGCTGCAAGCAAGGCATCAAGCCCTATGACAATATCCCCATCCTGAGCTGGTTTCTGCTCGGCGGGAAATGCCGAAACTGCCACCTGCCCATTTCCGTGGTGTACCCGATCGTAGAAGCCCTGACGGGCATACTGTTCGTCCTGACGTACTACAGTTTCGGGCTGAACCTGGCTTCGTTGAAATACCTGGTGTTTGCCTGCCTGATGATCGTGCTGATGATGACGGACGTTCTCGAACGCATCCTGCCTGACGCAGTGAACTGGTTCGGCTTTTGCTCCGCGCTTTTGATGGCGACCTTCGTGCCACCAGATGGCTTTGCGATTTTTCTGCGGCATGGCAACCACATAACCATGTTGGAGATCGGGATGGTAAATGCGCTGCTGGGTGCCGCGCTTGGCAGCCTGGTGCTATGGGGCGCGGCGGCACTCTACAAACTGGTGCGCAAACGCGAAGGAATGGGAATGGGAGACGTGAAGATGATGGGCATGGTGGGGGCGTTTCTGGGAGTCAGAGGGGCATTCCTGACCATCCTGATCGGGACATTTTTAGGGAGCATCATCGGGATTGCCGTGGTCGTGGTGCTGTACTTGTTCGGCTGGCGGCGGAAACTGGCGGAACGAGCACACCGGCGCGGACTGGGTACCCTGTCTGGTCTTCGCTGGACGCTGGCGGCGGAATACCATTTGCCGCTTGGTACCTTCCTAGGGATGGCAGCGCTGATGGTGGTTTATGCGGTGCCGTGGATCGACAATCCGGTAGCCCCAGGATTCCGCTACTTTCGGCCCTAATACCCACCTTTACCCTTAGGCGCCTGGCCATCACCCGAAGCGAATTTCGGGAGTAAAATAGGGGTGATCGACATGGAACGCGTTCCCGCAGTTCTCTGCCCAGCCCGCGCTCATGGAAGGGTTCGCTCCAGAGGAGGTGAGTAGAGATGCGCCTATCAACATTCTCCCGTTTCGCAGCGCTCGCCATTTTCCTGGGACTCGCAGCGTTTTCATCCCCTGCCCAGGATCAGAGTTCTGATGATGTAGCTGCCGCGGCCCGCAAAACACGCGAGCAACAAAAGACCGCGCCGGCGCCGAAGAAGGTCTTCACAAACGACGACATCCCAGCTGCCAAGAACGCGCCTTCCGACGCCGATGCCGCCAAGGCGGAGGGCCAGAAAGATTCCGCCGGGGGCCAGCAAAAAGCGGAGGACCCCAATTCTGAAGCCGCTTGGCGGAAACGCTTCCAGAAGCAGCGGGACAAGATCGCGGATGCGGAAAACGAATTGGATGTCCTGCAGCGGGAACTCAACAAGTCTCAGGTGCAGTACTACCCGGATCCCCAAAAAGCGATGCAGCAGCAGTACGACCGTTCCGACATCAACGAAAAGACCGCGAAGATTGACGCCAAGAAGAAAGAGATCGACGCCTTGAAGCAACAGCTCAGCGACATGGAAGACGATCTGCGCAAGTCGGGCGGCGATCCCGGGTGGGCGCGCTGAAGCCCGGCGTTTGGGCAGTTTTATCTTGTAATTAGCCTCTACTCTTTCGTATTCTCTTCACCGCAACTTATACCCTCCGTAGAAATCCGCCCAGGGCCCAAACTCGTTTCGAATAAGGCAAGCTCGTGAGTTTACTGTACGACGAGTCCGCCGCGTTCCGGCTGGCACTGCTAAAGAGCGAACGCCTGCGGATCTTCATTTTGTTGAGCGTCGCAGGAATAGCGTTGCTACTGCGTGCGGTGCGAACGATCATTGCATGGAACGAAGAGAATGCGCGAGGCCTGCTGTGGCTTACGTTGGTAGCACTTGTGCTTGCGGGGATAGAATTTCTTCGCCTAAGGGCCATCGACAGAGAGAAGAAATCTGGAATCAGGCAGGCCAATTTCTACTGGCTTTCCAACATTGTGCTCGAGACGTTTATTCCGGCCGTGCTGATCGCGTTTGTGTCCAGCTCATCCATGGCGCCGGAGTACCGAGCGCTGGTTCATCCCGCCTTCGTGCTTTATTTCATCCTGCTCACGCTTTCTACGCTGCGTTTGAATCCTACGCTTTGCATCCTCTGTGGCGTGACATCGACGGTGAGTTATCTGCTTGCCGCGATATATCAGGGTTGGAGCCCAAAGTGGCTGCTGGCCAATGCCTCGTTGTTGGCCCCACAAAAGATGGTGTCTACGTTTGCGATTTCCCTTTTGGTGGCTGGATTTGCCGCGGCCCTGGTGGCGCGAGAGATTCGCAGCCAGGTGGAGGCGGCTTTGCGGGAAGCGGAGACGCGGAGAGAGGTGGAAAAGCTGCAACATGATTTGAACGTGGCGCGTTCCATCCAGCAATCGCTGCTCCCGAAGTCCATGCCACTGGTGGAGGGGTTTGACATTGCGGCGTGGAACAAGCCAGCGGACCAGACCGGGGGGGATTACTACGACTGGCAGGCGCTGCCGGACGGCCGCATCGTGGTGGCCCTTGCAGACGTGACCGGACACGGAATTGGCCCAGCGCTTTTGGCGGCGCTTTGCCGGGCCTATTCGCGGGCGACCTTTGGCCAGCATGCGGATTTTCTGAAATCCATGGAGCGAATCAATTCGGCGATTTCCGCAGACGTGGGCGAGGGCAGATTTGTCACCTTTGTGGCCGCGATTCTGGGGCCTGCGGGCTGCCCGGTTGAACTTCTCTCGGCCGGACACGCGCCCTTGTTTATCTATTGGTTGAAACACGACCGCTTCGACAAGATCGGGGCGCAGGGGCTGCCGTTAGGAATTTCTCCGGAGTTTTTTTCGGAGCCGCCACAGAGTCTGCCGTTCGCCAAGGGGGATCTCCTGGCGCTGACGACGGACGGATTCTTCGAATGGGCGAATGCTTCCGAAGAGCTTTACGGCAGTGAGCGTCTGGAGAACAACATACGCGCAAACAGGGACAAGCCATCAGCGGAGATCATTTCATCGCTGTATGCGGATGTGCTTCGGTTTGCGGGTGGGACGTCTCAAAAGGACGATCTGACGGCGATTGTGATCAAGCGGATTTAAGGATTTTAGAAAACTCTAATCGCGACCAGACCAGGATTAGTTGACGTAGCCGCCTTCGGGCAACTCCAGGTTGCCATCTTCCAATACCGCCAGGCCCTCTTCGAGCATTTCCGTGCCTTTTTGCAGTGCCTTCCAGGCCACGCGTTCCGATTCTTCGGCAACGAGTTCGAGGCATCCCTGAATTGCTTCGGCGTCGTTCAAGATTTTGGTATCGAGAAGGGGAACGAACCGCTCGATGGCTTTGTCCTGAATCCGCTGGAAAGCCGTCTCCACCGGCACCGCATCCATGCACAGCCCACAGGCGAGTTCCACGAGAGCGTCTTCGAGATGGATTTGGCGAATCCGGCCCTTCAGCTCGCTGCGGGCGGCCTGGGCCAAGCCGTTGTTTGAGAAGATGCGTGCATCGTTCATGCCGGAGTCTCCCTTACGCTGACTCTGCCGTCTTCGGAGAGACTACAGACTCCCCCGGCCCGCCACAATGAGTACTTCGTACCTGCCATTAATAAACTGCGCACATTTCCATGGACGGGCAGGGCGGGCAATTCAGTTCAGTCGTTAGATGCTTTTCGGCGCGCCTTTGGATTCGCCGGTTTGACCTTGCGGCGTTCCAGCATTCGGACAAGTTTGGTGACGCGGCGTTCCAAAGTGGCTTGTTGCTTGACGGAAACAAGATAGCGGACGATTTGGCGCCGCAGGGCTGTTGTCATCTTGCGGAAAACGGATTGTGCCTTGGGAGAGTTGCGCAGAGCCAACACAAGCGCGGGCGGAAGGACCGGCTCCCGGGAGTCTTCGTCGCGCTCAATGGCAATCTCGATGACCGCGCCGGTATCGATGCGAAGCTTTTTGCGGATGTCACTGTGAATGGCCATGCGATAGCAGCCTTTGCCGCGAGAGACGAGCGTGGTTTGCACGGGCACGCCTTCGATTTCACCCTTGACCGCTAGGTGGGGCGAGCGGCCGCCGAGGGCGCGAGAGACGTCAGAGGGGACGTCCACAAAACGGATGATGCCAACCTTGTAGATTTTGCCGGCGAAGACCTGCATAGCTTCCCTGCGTTGCGATGATAACGAGTCGTGGCAATTGTGTGTAGCGGGGTGCGGCCTTTGGGAGTCGGAAGTTGCCGAGAAGAATCACCACAGAGGACACAGAGAGCACGGAGGCTCACAGAAAGCGCGGAGAAGTCAGAGGGAACAGCGTAAAGTCGCGCTCCAAGGCAGGCAAGTTCGTTCAAGTTCTTGGCCGGAGAGCGAGGTGAAGGGCGACGGAGCCGAGGGTCATGAGATGGAAGCGGACTTCGCTGTAGCCGACTTGCTCGAGCAAGGATGCTAATTCCTCAGGGCGGAAGAAGCGGGCGACGGATTTGGGGAGGTAGGCGTAGGCGTCAGCATCACCGGAAATCCAGCCGCCGATCTTGGGCAGGACGGTGCGCGTGTAAAAGCGGTAGGCGTCACCGAGCATTCCGGGAGGGGGTTCGGCGAAATCGAGGATGCCTATCGTTCCGCCGGGTTTGAGCACGCGAAGGATTTCCTTCAAGCCGTCTTCGTAGTTGGCGAGATTGCGGAAGCCGAATGCGGAAGTGACCAGATCAAAGGAATGATCCACAAAGGGCAAACGCAGCGCGTCCGCTTCGAGAAACGGCACCGGGGCTGTGCCGTTGACGGTGGCCGCCTTTTGGCGAGCGCGCACGAGCATGGTGTGAGAGAAATCCGCACCGAGGATGCAGGCCTTCGCTTTGCCCTGAAGCGCAAAGGCCAAGTCACCGGTGCCACAACAAAGATCGAGGACAAGAGCGTCTGAACGTTCCAGAACCGGCTTCAGTTCCCTGGAGGCACGCGCGCGCCAAAGGCGATCCATTTGTGCAGAGAGCAGATGATTGAGGAGGTCGTAGCGAGGCGCAATGCGCGTAAACATCTCGCGGACCTGCTGTGATGCTTCCTGTTGCGTTTTCGCGCCTTCCGGTTGCGTTCCCTTCGGCAGGGTGGCGGGCTCAGTCATGGCACTTTTCCAAGCCGTCCATGGGGCGAAGAATAAGCTGCGGACCAAAGCGTAGGACGCAAATTGCCGTCTTCTCTGTTACTTCGTCGCACGATTTGGCGCGGCCGAGGCGGGGGGACAAGACGAAGCGCACTTTTCCGAATTTTGTCTTCTTGTCAGCACGCATCAGATCAAAGAGTTTTTTCGCTGGGACGGACGGCCAGGGCGGCAGCGGCCCGATGCAGCGGACCAGTGCGATGATACGAGCAACGTCGTCCGCGGGTGTCTGGATGGCTTCGTGGCCCAGCAAAGCCGCGCACATCATGCCCCAGGCGACGGCTTCTCCGTGCTGATACTTCCGGTAGCGCGTGGCCGATTCCAAGGCGTGCGCGAAGGTGTGGCCGTAATTCAGAATTTCGCGCAGGCCGGATTCCTTTTCGTCGCGGCTGACGACGTGCGCTTTGATTTCGATGGAACGGCGGATGGCGTGTTCCAGTGCGCGGCTATCGCGGGCCAGGATGCTCTGTATGTTCTCCTCAAGGAAAGCGAAGAGATTTGCGTCCGCGATCACGCCATATTTGATGATTTCGGCAAGGCCGCCGCGAAATTCCCTCGGCGGCAAACTGCGAAGAACGTCCGGATCGACCAGGACGAGACGCGGCGGGTAGAACGCGCCGACGAGGTTCTTCCCTTCCTGGAGATTCACCCCGGTTTTTCCTCCGACCGCGCTGTCGACCTGCGCGACGACGGTTGTGGGCACCTGGACAAGGGCGACTCCACGGAGAAAAGAAGCGGCGACAAAACCGACGATGTCGCCGACGACTCCGCCACCGATGGCAATCAGCAGCGATTTGCGGTCGGCGCCGGCGCGGACGAGCTTTCGCGTGAGAGCCTCAACGGTTTTCAGGTTTTTGGCGGCTTCGGCGTCGTCAAAGAAGTGCACTTGGGCTTTTCCGCCGCTGGTAATTCCCTTTTGTACGTTCTTGCCGACGGCGCGCCAGACGCGCGGGGAGGTCAAGATGTGGACGCTCGAAAATTTGCCGAGGCGATCGATTTCGCGGGAAGTATTTTTCAGGAGGCCGCGGCGGCAGAGGACAAGATAATCACCGGCGGCGGCGCGAACGGAGATGGTATGTGGGCCAGTGTCTTTCATCGTGTGAGTGGATTCATCCAATGTAGCACAGGACGGTGCGACGGTCGGGAGACCGGCATTGCCGCGCGGTGTATACTCTCCAGTGCCGGAATGGCGTCTCGTTCTGGCAGACTCCAATCAACCAAGCCGCTCACAGGAATCCTTCCTTCCGGGCTTCCCCGCGTAAACGATGTGTGCGGCGGAAAGCGAATCCCCGATGCTTAGCCCAGCCCAACCGGCGTGGCGTTCGTCGTTCTTTGCGTTCCTGCTTGTGATGATCGCGTTTTTTCCTGCGCACGCTGGAACCCCCCCGGCGACGCGGCCCGGCTACTACCGTTTCCCGGCAATCTCCGGGGACACGATTGTTTTTACGGCAGAAGGCGATTTGTGGACGGTAAACGTGAAGGGCGGAGCGGCGCAGCGGCTCACTTCTAACCCAGGGGCCGAAACGCACGCGGCGATTTCTCCCGATGGAAAGACGGTTGCGTTCAGCGCGGAGTACGAGGGCCCGCTGGATGTGTTCACCATCCCGGTGGACGGAGGTCTGCCGCATCGGCGCACCTGGGATGGCGGCGCGGTCGTTGTGGGATGGACTCCCGATGGGCGTGTGCTGTATCGCACGTCCCGCTACTCCACCCTTCCGAATGCGCAACTTGTGGCGGTCGATGCACAGGGGAAGCGCGAAATCATTCCGCTTTCACAAGCGGCGGAAGGCGCGTACTCCTCAAACGGCAAAATTCTTTTCTTTACGCGGTTCAGCAAACAGGGGAGCAACACGAAGCGCTACCAGGGCGGCACGGCACAGAACATCTGGCGGTACGAATCGGGTTCGGAAGCGGCGCCGATGACGGCAGACTATGCGGGTACGTCGCACAATCCCATGTTCTGGAATGGGCGCGTCTATTTTCTCTCCGACCGCGACGGCACGATGAATGTGTTTTCGATGGACGAAAAAGGCCACGACGTGAAGCAGCATACGCGCCATAGCGGCTTTGACGTGGAATCCGCGTCTCTTTCGGACGGAAAAATCGTCTACCAGTGCGGGGCGGATTTGTGGCTGCTGGACCTGAAGAGCGGACAGGCCGCGGAGCTTTCGATCACGCTGGTCTCCGATTTCGACCAGTTGCGCGATCACTGGGTAAAGAAACCGCTAGAGTATCTATCGATGGCGCACATCTCGCCGGATGGGAGCGCGGCGGTGTTCACGGCACGAGGTGAAGTGTTCACGCTGCCGGCGGCGCCCAGCGGGCGAATCGTAAAGGTCGCCGGCAATTCCGATGTGCGCTTCCGCGACGCGCGCTACATGCCGGATGGGAAGTCCATCGTGGCACTTTCGACAGAAACGGGCGAGACGGAGTTCTGGCAATATCCAGCCAACGGGGAAGGAAAGCCCGAACAACTCACACATGACGCAAAGGTGCTGCGCTGGGATGGCTTGCCTTCGCCAGACAGCCATTGGCTTGCGCACCGCAACAAGAACCAGGAACTGTGGGTGCTCGACCTGAAGACCAAGACCGACAAGAAGATTGCGCAGTCGATGAACGAGGATTTCAACGATTTGAGCTGGTCGCCCGACAGCCAGTGGCTGGCGTATGAGGAAACGGCGGATAACATGTTCATACAGATCAAGGTGTTGAACGTCAACACGGGCGCGATTCAGACGCTAACTTCCGACCGCTACGACAGCGGCTATCCGACGTGGAGTTCCGATGGGAAGTGGCTGTACTTCGTTTCGGACCGGATGCTGAGGACCGTAGTTCCCTCCCCCTGGGGCCCCCGCCAACCGGAACCGTTCTTCGATCACTCGATGAAGGTGTACCAGCTTGCGCTGACGCCCGGATTGCGGTCGCCGTTTGCGCCGGTCGATGAACTGCACCCCGACCAGCCGGCGAAGCCCGAGGAAAAGCCCGCCAAACCCGCTGATGAAAAGGACAAGAAAGACGCGGACGCAAAGAAGCCGGCGGATGAAAAGAAGCCTGAGGAGAAGAAGCCGCCGGTGGTGAACATCGATTTCAAGGACATCGCTTCTCGGCTGGAGGAAGTTCCCGTTCCGCCGGGAAATTACTCTTCGCTGCAGGCCACAGAAAAGCGGTTGTGCTGGCTGGACCGCACCGCGGACGCGGAACCGAAGCACAACTTACAGTGCGTGGATATCGCAAACAAGGGCGACGCGCCGGAAACAGTCTGGGCTGATGTGAAAGCGTATGAAATCTCCATGGACCGCAAGAAGATTCTGGCGTGGAAGGGCGACGACTTCTACATTTTCGATGCGGATGCGAAGGCCACGACCCTGGCGGACGCCAAAGCGGTCGCAAAATCGAAGATCGACATGTCGCGCTGGACCATCCTTACGAATCCCCGCGCGGAATTTCGCCAACTGTTTCTGGATTCCTGGCGGTTGGAACGGGACTACTTCTACGACCGCAACATGCATGGAATCGATTGGCCGGGAATTCGTGACCGGTATTTGCCGCTGGTCGACCGCGTGGCGGATCGTGACGAACTCAACGACGTGATTGCGCAGATGGTAAGCGAGCTTTCCGCCCTGCACATTTTTGTGTTCGGCGGCGATGACCGGAAACCGTCCGACCAGATCGATCTGGCTTCGCTTGGGGCCGTGCTGCGCCGTGATGAAAAGGCCGGAGGGTACGTGGTGGAGCACATTTATCTTCACGATCCGGACCTGCCGAACCTGGCGCCCCCTTTTGCGAAACCGGACTCCATAGTCCACGAAGGGGAAGTCATCGTGAGCATTGACGGCGACGATGTGCTCAGCGTGCCGGACGAGCGAGAGCTGCTGCGCGGGAAGGCCGGGCGTAAAGTGATGCTGCGCGTGAAGAACACCGCCGGCCAGACGCGCGACGTGCTTGTCACATCTATTACAGCTTCCGCGGACCGTGACCTTCGCTACGGCGAATGGGAGTACTCCCGGCGGCTGAAGGTAGAGGGCGAATCCCAGGGACACATTGGCTATGTGCATCTGCGCGCGATGGGCTCACGGGATATCGAGCAGTGGGTGAGAGAGTACTACCCGGTGTACGACCGCCAGGCGCTCATCATTGATGTGCGACACAACGGCGGAGGGAATATCGATTCGTGGATATTGGGCAATTTGCTGCGGAAGGCTTGGTTCTACTGGCAGCCGCGCGTCGGAAATCCTTTCTGGAACATGCAGTACGCGTTTCGCGGGCATGTTGTGGTGCTTTGCGATGAAAACACCGGTTCGGACGGCGAGGCGTTCACCGAAGGGATTCGCCGGTTGGGCATTGGAAAAATCATCGGCATAAGAACATGGGGCGGAGAGATATGGCTATCCGCGAACAACAACCTGGCCGATAAAGGGATCGCCACGGCCGCAGAGATGGGCGTGTACGGGCCGGAAGGCAAGTGGCTGATTGAGGGACACGGAGTTGACCCGGATATTACGGTGGAAAATTTGCCACATGCGACGTTTGAAGGCAGCGACGCGCAGTTGGAGGCGGCGCTGAAGTATTTGCAGGAAGAAATCCGGAAGGATCCACGGCCATTGCCGAAAGCGCCGGCGTATCCGAATAAAGCCTTCTCTTATCCGAAATGAGGGAGATAAGAGTTCATCATAGAGGGCATCTGTTAGCTGCCAGCCGTTAACCAACAGCTAAGGCAGATAAACAGGACTCAACGTGCCGAGGGAAGAGGAGAGTTCACCACAGAGGAGCACAGAGAAAACGAAAAAGAAGTGAAAGAGTAGAAGAGTGAAGAGTGAAGCGAAGTACGCGGCTGCTGCATGGGGTTAGATTGGGAGGGGACGCAGCGCCACCGCGGGCGCTACGTGCTACCATACAGCAGAACCTGAAGCGGGCTCGTCATGACGCTTTCCCAGAAGATATATCACGTCGATTACGCGGTGGTTGGATCCGGCGTTGCGGGTGTGCGTGCCGCGATTGAATTGAGCCAGGCGGGAAGCGTTCTGGTGCTGGCGAAGTCCGACCTGAGCGAATCCGCAACGTCATACGCGCAGGGTGGGATAGCTGTAGCGCTCAGCGACGAGGACCAGATCGCGCTGCACGAGCAGGACACCATCAACGCAGGAGACGGCTTGTGCGATCCGGTGATTGCTTCGCTGCTCGTCGAAGAAGGTCCCAAATACATCACTCAACTGATTGAGTGGGGCACGGAGTTCGACCGCTCGGGAACGAAATTGGCGTTCACGCGAGAGGCGGCGCACAGCCGGTCGCGCGTCTTGCACGCGCGCGGCGATTCCACTGGACGCGAAATCAGCCGAGCGCTTCTCGCACGCGCACACACGATTCCCCATCTTCACCTTCGTCCCCACGCGTTCACGACGAAACTCCTCGTGGAAAAAGGCCGCGTTGTTGGTGTGCAATTTCTCGACGAGACAGATGGCTCGCTCCACGAATTGCGGGCGGGGGCGGTTCTGCTGGCCACGGGCGGCTTGGGCCAGCTCTATCGTGAGACTACGAATCCCGAGGTGGCGACCGGCGATGGCATTGCCATTGCTTATGACGCTGGCGCGGTTCTTTCCGACATGGAATTTGTTCAATTCCATCCGACGGCATTGGCTATTCCAGGTGCACCGCGGTTCCTGTTGAATGAAGCACTGAGGAGCGAAGGCGGAATTCTTCGCAACATCAATCTCGAGCGGTTCATGAAGCGTTATCACGAGGCGCAGGAACTTGCGCCGCGCGATGTGGTGGCGCGGGCGATAACCAGCGAGATGCTGAGGACCAACAGCAAACATGTGTACCTGGACATGACCTCGAAATCGAAAGAGTTCTTCGAGAAGCGCTTCCCACTGATCTATGCGACATGCGCAAGCCACGGCGTCGACCTGGGGAGCGACCTGGTTCCGGTCAGTCCGGCGGCTCATTTCATGATCGGCGGCGTGAAGACGGATTCCTGGGGGCATACGTCGATTCCCGGCTTGTACGCTGCAGGAGAAACGGGGGCCACGGGAGTTCACGGAGCGAATCGCCTGGCGAGCAATTCCCTCCTGGAAGGGCTGGTATTCGGCGCGCGAGCTGGGGCCGCGATGATCAAGGACGCGCCGGGTTCCCATAAGACCTCCGCACACCTGCCCGGTTCGCTGGCGCCGGCGACATGGAACCACTCCGAGAAACACGCGGAGAAGGGCAAGCCCAAATGCCCGGATGGACCGGTATTGG
>Ga0187772_10000153_pt1 | contig 28204 bp, 30 predicted proteins | sample 0116_SJ02_MP15_2_FD_133137 | JGI IMG/M metagenome (GOLD analysis project Ga0187772, IMG submission 133137) | Tropical peat soil microbial communities from peatlands in Department of Meta, Colombia - 0116_SJ02_MP15_20_MG | ecosystem: Environmental > Terrestrial > Soil > Wetlands > Peat | place... | reverse complement strand
GGCGCTCCGGCGAGGCCGAGGCCATCACCATCCCGTCCCCCTGCAGGTAGCCGGCGAATGGGCTCGGGTTGCGTTCTCGGAGGCCGCGGTAGAGCTGCCACGGGTCCACCCCGCGGGCCTGGCGCCGGACGGCCAGGTTCGCCTGATAGAGGTCTCCGCGACGGATCCGCCGCCGGACCTCCCGGACCCCGGCTTCGAACTCCGCGCGGCCCCAGGAGGACGAGATTCCGCGCCCCGGCCCGAAAGCCTTCGGTGGAGCGGCGGGGGCATCTACCGCAGAGGCGAGGCTCTTGTGCACCGCCGGAAGGGAGACCCCGCGGACCGAGGGAGCGACCACGAGCTCCGGCGCCCGTCCCGGGAGGCCGACCACCGCCCGGTCAAAAAGGCCGAACCACAGGTCAGGGAACGGGTCCAGCCGACGCCCGTCCGGTCCTTCCTGCGAGGCTGACCATTCGTAGCCGACGAACCCGACAAGCCCTCCGGCGAACGGTAGGCCCGAGCTCGCGGGCGAGCCTGGGGGCTCGCCGAACCGGTCGACGACCCGCCCCAAGTACGCCGGTAGGTCCGACGGGCAGGTCGGGGCCGGCGGGAGCTTGACGTGCCGGTCGGCCCATATGCGCACGGTGTCGGGATCGGCCCGGAACGTGGCGGCAGGCTCCCACACGAGGACGGAGGCTCCCGGGGGACCGAGCGTCTCGAGGAGGGCCGTGCTCGGGGAGCGTCGGGCGAGGCCCGGGACCAACTCGGCCAGGGAGGCGACCGACGGGAGCGGCAATCGCTGGCAACCGGATTGTCGGCCCGGGCGCCGCCCGACCATCGTTCGCGTCCTCAGGACAGACCAGCCCCGCTCAGGGTATAGGGCTGCCTCTCAGCCGGGGCGCTGCGCGCCGGCCGCGACGGGTTGGACGCTCGTCGACGGGCTCGGCGGCGCTCCAGCCCACGACAACTGGCCGCGGACAAGGTCTGCCAACAGCCCGACCAGCAGTCCGCTCAGGAGAATGTCGAGGCCGTACGAGAGCCACCAGGCGCCTCCCAGGTCGGCCAGGGCCCGGAGCGCGAGCAGGTAGTTCGCGCTCCCGACCACCCCGATCGCCCACAGCCACCACCGGGACCGACGGCCGGTGAGCGCGACCGGTACGAGGAACACGAGCTCCGTGAAGGAAAGGAACTGGGCGAGAAGGACAGTGACGACCAGAACGATCGATGCCGCGCCCAGTTCGGACCGCGCTCGCACCCAGCACGCCCCGACGGCCGCGACGGTGATCAGCGCCTGGACGACCGTCACCACGCGCGAGGGAGCGAGCCAGCCTTCGCCCTCGAGGATCCCCCAGTAGTTCAGGGCGAAATGTGAGCGCCCGAACTGCAGGAAGAAGACAGGGTCCAGGAAGCGATTCCCGTAGGCGGCGACCGTGATCGCCGTTACCGCCGCGAACATGCCGACTGCCGCCAGCAGCGCCCAGAGCCTCCTCGCACCGGCCCGACCCGTGACGGCCGCGACCGGGAAGATCGCGGGGAACCGCCCCGTCGCGAGGAACCCTCCTAGCGCGGCCGCGCGGGTCCAACCCTGACGGGAGAGCCAGAGAACGAGCAGTACGGCCAAGGGGACCAGCGCCAGGCTCGCCCCGTCGACCTGGGCCGCCACGATCGGCAGGTAGAGCAGCGAGACGAGGACGAACGTCGTCGCCGTCGCCCGGTCCGCGCCGCCCACGCTCCACAGGAGCGGGACCAGGGACACGGAAACGGCGCCCCAGACCAGCAAGATGCCCGGCCGACCGCCCAACGAGCCGACCGCGTCGAGAAGGACCGAAGCGGCTCCGGCCGGGACCGGGTTGCCGCTGAGCCCGCAGGCCGTGATCGTGAACGGGTCCCCCCCGGTCAGGAACGCATGGCCGGAGGCGATCAGCGTCGCGAGGTCTGACGGGCCATGCGGGCCGCATGAGTAGCCTCCCAGCAGCCAGGTGGTGGCAGCCGCTAGGGCGAAGGCGGTCGCCGCGAGGACCGTCAACAGGGTCCGGTTCAGCCAGTCAAGGTCCCCGCTCGACCGCCGACCCGCCACTTTGCGGACCCAAGCTCGCCAAGAGGGGAACGCAGGCGAGTCGTACGCCAGCACCGCGAGACCCGCCCCCGCGAACAGGGCAATGAACCCCGCGAACGCGAGAGGAGCGCTGAACGACGCCCACTCCGCGCTCATCGTCCCTCCCCTTGTTCCGGAGGGGTGGGGCTTGACCCGGCCGAGCGGCTTCCTCGGGAGCGAACCCGAGGCGACGGAGGGGCTCCCGGCGACGCCCTCCATCGGGTCCCGGGGCGCGGTTCGTCGTCGTCGACCCAGATCATACGGAAGGGGATCTCCGGCCCACTTCCCGGGCGGGCTGGAAACCTTATCGGGCCGGGGCCCCCGCGGGCCGGAGGGGCTCGCAGGTGCTAGGCGACCTCAAGCGGAGGCTTCGTGCCTCTCGGGATCCGTCCTTCGGCACCTGGGTCTCGTCGTCGTCCCTGGTCGCCCTGGATGCCCTCCAGGGTCTCGGCTTCGACTGGTTCATGATCGACACCGAGCACGCTCAGGTGAATCCCGAGACCCTGGCCGCGATGGCCGCCCTGCTGGGAGACCGGGGACCGGTCCCGTTCGTCCGGGTCGGGAACGTCGACGCCTACCTGATCAAGCAGGCGCTCGATGCCGGGGCCCACGGCATCCTCGTCCCCCTAGTCAGCACGGAGGCCCAGGCTCGGGCGGTGGTCTCGTTCGCGAAGTATCCCCCCGACGGGGTCCGGGGCATCGCCGCGGCGCCGGCCTCGCGGTACGGGCTCGACCTCGCGGCCTACCTCAAGCAGGCGAACGCGGAGACGCTCGTCGGGGTCCAGATCGAGACCCGGGAGGCCCTGGAGAACCTCGAGGCGATCGCGGCCGTTCCCGGCGTGGACCTCCTCTTCGTCGGGCCCCAGGACCTCACCCTGAACCTGGGCCTCGGGCTAGAGCGGACGAATCCCAAGGTCCGGGAGGCGATGAAGCGGGTCGTCGAGGCCTGCGAGCGTCACGGCCGCATCGCCGGCACTCTCGCCGTCAATCTGGACGAGAAGCGCGCCGCCGCGGACCTAGGGTTCCGGTTCATCTCGCTCGCCTCGGACGTGCGGTTCCTGATCCAGGGCGCCAAGGACTATCTGGCGGGGTAGCCCCCCGCCCCCTCTCCCGTCGAGGGGGCTACTGCCGACGGACCACCAACACCGGACAGGTCGCGTGGTGGACCAATGCGTCCGAGACACTTCCGAGCAGCAGCCGTCGTCCGGTGGAGAGGCCCCGAGAGCCGACGACGAAGAGGTCGGGGTGGCTCGACTCCAGGTAGGCGAGCAGCTCCTCGACCACCACCCCTTCGCGGCGAACGGTCTCGACCCGGGGGATCTGACGACCCGCGAGCCGCTCCTTCCGGCTCGAGAGCACCTTGTCGTAGATGGGGACTACCGCATCCTGGTTGGGAGGCTCGAAGATCGGTCCGCCGTAGGCGGGAACGAACATCGGCGGAACGACGGTGACGAGCGTCAGCGTCGCCCCGTAACGGGAGGCGAGGTCGGCAGCGAACTCCAGCGCGCGGTCGCCGTCCTCCGAGCCGTCGATCGCGACGGCGATCTGCTTCAACGTGCTCCCCGTCATCGGTCCCCGGCCCTCAGCCTAGCGTAGGCAAAGCAAGCATATGCCTCCACCCCAGGGGGGCTCCGGGAGAGCGGGACAGGGCCGGTCGAGGCCGTCGTGTCCAGGGAGCGGGCCGGGCTCCACGGGGTGAGCTGGCCGCTCGCGGATTCTGGAGGCGCGCCGACAGGGCTAGCGGCGCCGCGTTACGCGTCGCTTAGCCATTCGGCGAGGGGAAGCAGCCGTTCGTACAACGTCTGGCCTGACGGTGTCAGCGCGTAGGCACGGACGGGGCCTTTCGGGCTCTCGGCCGGCCGTCGCCGGACCAGCTTGGCCCGCTCCAGGGCCCGGAGCGTCGCCGTCAGCGTTGCGGGGCTGACCCCGCTCAGGCAACGCTGGATCGGCCCGAACCGGACGGTGCCGTACTTCCCCAGAAGGGAGACGACGCAGACGGCCCACTTCTTCCCGACGATATCGATGAGGCCCATCGGAGGACACGGACACTGCAGAGGCCTGTCACAGCATTGCGACACTATGTCCGTACGTAGCGGGCCCTTATGAGCGCTTCATCTATTGAAGTGGATGAGGTCGACATGAGCGACGAGTGCTGCAAGAACGAGGCGTGCTGCGACCCGACCTGCTGCTGTGAGCCCGGCTGCTGCGACGGCTGCTGTTGACGGGACGCGCCACCGTGCTGTTCGTCTGCGTTGAGAACGCCTGTCGGTCGTTGATGGCCGAGGCGATCTTCAACGCGGACCCGCCGGCCGGGTGGACCGCCATCTCCGCGGGGACCCGGCCGGCGGCGGCGCCCAACCCGAGGACCGCCCCGATGCTGGCGGAGCTTGGGGTTCGCATGCCGCCCCACAGCCCCTTGCCTCTCGCACCAGAGGTCCTGAGCTCGGCGCAGCTCCGTGTGACGATGGGGTGCCTGGACGACGCGAGCTGCCCTGCCCGGTTGAAGACCCTCGAGCTGCGCGACTGGGCCCTTCCGGATCCGGCGCGACTGGACGACGCGGGGTTCCGCAGGGTCCGGGACGAGATTGCCGCGAACGTGAGGGCCTTGCACAGGGAGCTGGCGACCTCCCCCCGGCAGCCAGCCGAGGTTCGCCGGGGCGCCCCGCAGTGAACCTCCGCGCGTACCGCCGCTGGCTGGCGGAGCTCGCCGGCACGGCCCTGCTCGTAGCGATTGGCACAGGCGCGATCGTCGCGGGAGCGCGTGGTGGCGGGATCCCGCAGTGGCTGCTTGCGCTCGCGTGGTTCTTCGCGGTCCTAGTCCCCATCATCCTGTGCATCCGAACGTCCGGGGCCCAGCTGAACCCCGCCGTGACGCTGGCCCTCGCGGCCAGCGGCCGCATCGCCTGGCGTGAGCTCCCCTGGTACTGGGCCTCCCAGACCCTGGGAGCCTTCCTGGGGAGCACGGTCGTGCTCGTCGTTCTCGGACGCAGCCACCAGCTGGGGTCGACGGTCCCGGTCCACGGCGGAGCGGTGGCCGCCTTCGGTCTCGAAGCGACCTTCACCGGTCTGCTGGTCGGTGCGGTGTTCGCCCTCTCGGACCGAGGCGAGGGCAGGTGGCGATGGCGGCTCCTTCTTCCGCCGGCCGCTGTCGGCCTCTCGACCAATCTGATCGGGCCGTGGACCGGAAGCTCGCTCAATCCGGCCCGGTCGCTAGCCCCGGCGGTCCTTTCGGGGACCTACACGGACCTCTGGGTCTACCTCACCTCGGCGCCGCTCGCCGCGCTCGCCATCGCGGCGGCGTGGAGGCCGAGGTCGGTGGACCTTTCCGACCGAGGACCGGGTCGCCGCACCGTCACCCGCTGAAAGCCAGCCGATCCCGGCTGGCGTCGCCCGTTGGTGGACCCTCTCCGGGCTCTACAGGGGCAGCCGGTCCGCGGCTAGCCGGCCAGCGGGGCGAACCTCGCCGTAAAGTGACGGAGGTGCTCCGGAGCCTCGACCATACGCAGGCCGCGGATCGTCCGTCGCCGCTCCCAGACCTTGCGCACGACGTCGGCAACGTACCGCAGGTGGCTCTCGGTGTAGACGCGGCGAGGGATCGCGAGCCGGACCAGCTCGAGCGGGCTCGCACTCGGGGCGTCCCCCTCGTCGAACATGATGGCGCCTACCTCTACCGTGCGCACCGCGCCCTCCCGATAGAGCTCGACGACGAGCGCCTGACCCGGCAAGTGCTCCTTAGGTAGGCCCGGGAGGAACCGGGGAACGTCCAGGTAGATCCCGTGGCCCCCGGGGGGCCGCATGTACGGGATCCCCTGAGCGTCGAGCAGGCCTGCGAGGAACCGGACCTGTCCGATCCGGTGTGCCAGGTACCGCTCGTCCGCGCCCTCGCGGAAGCCGATGGAGAGGGCCTCGAGGTCCCGCCGGGCCAGCCCCCCGTACGTCGGGAACCCCTCGTAGACGATCAGCTGCTCCTTGAGGCGGGCGGCGAGCGCGGGGTCGCGCGTCGCGACAAAGCCCCCGATGTTGACCAGGCCGTCCTTCTTGGCGCTCATGGTCGCGCCGTCCGAGAGGTCGAAGATCTCACGGCCGATCTCCCGGACCGACCGATTCGCCTGGCCCGGCTCACGGAGACGGACGAAGTAGGCGTTCTCGGCCCAGCGGCACATGTCGAGGTAGAGCGGCTTACCGTGCGAGCGGCAGATCCGGGCGACCTCCCGCACGTTCCCGACCGAAACGGGCTGGCCCCCTCCCGTGTTGTTGGTGATCGTGAGCAGGACGAACGGGACGCGGGCGGCGGTGGGTCCGTCCAGAAGGGTCGCCAGCCGCGCCGTGTCCATGTTCCCCTTGAAGGGGTGCGGGTTGGCGCAGTCGTAGGCCTCGGGGATCGCGAGGTCGACCGGTTTCGCGCCGACACGGAGGACGTGCGCACGGGTCGTGTCGAAATGCATGTTGTTCGGGACGATGTCGCCCGGGTGGGCGAGCACCGTCGTGAGGAGGTGCTCTGCGGCGCGGCCCTGGTGCGCGGGGATGATGTGGGGGTAGCCGGTGATCTCCCGCACCGTCGCCTCGAAGTGCAGGAAGTTGCGGCTGCCCGCGTAGGCCTCGTCCCCGACCATCATGCCGGCCCATTGCCGGTCGCTCATCGCCGACGTGCCGGAGTCGGTCAGGAGGTCGATGTAGACCTCCTCAGAGAGCACGTTGAAGAGGTTGTACCCCGCCCGCACCAGCGCTCGCTCCCGGGCCTCGGGCGACGGAAGCGAGATCTGCTCTACCACTTTGATGCGGTACGGCTCGACCGGCGCCGACACGTCGTCCACGGGGTCGGACACACCGGACGACCGTCTCCGGCCTCTCAAAAGGCCTTCATCCACGGCGCTCGACGGACCGGCGACAGCGGCCGCTAGCGCGTCCTAGGGGCCACCGCTGTGCCGTCAGTGCCCGGAGCGCGGGGTCGTCCCGTCGAGCGCGTACCGCGAGAGTCGTTCCCGCAGCTGCTCGGCGAGGGCGTGTCGACGGGCATCCTCGGACAGCGCCAGCTCGAACTCGGTCATCGCCTTCAGGAAGGCGAACCGCTCGGCCGCCTGCCCAGCCTCCCGGTTCCAGTCCCGGCGGCGGGAGCGCCCGATCAGCCGGTCCAGATCCGGCCACTCCCGCCGACCGTCCGCGAGCGTTCGGATGGTCCGCTCCGGGTCGAAGGGCTCGCGGGCGCTCCAGAGCTTCGCGACCGCCAGGAGCCGGACGAGCTCCGGGTCGAAGCCCTTCTTGGCGTAGCGGATGGCGTCATACAGGTCGCGCTCGGTCGCGCGTTGCTGGATCGCCCGCAGTTTCTCCGCGAGCGCCTCCTCGACCCGCAGCGACGGGATCTCCGGGGGGACGAACGGGAGCGCGGAGAAGTAGGGCTGATCGAGCGGCCTCCATCGACGCGGCGGGAGGAACGGCTTCTCCCGGTAGCTCACCTCGAAGCGGAACAACCCCTCGTCCCATTCGTGCCGGTAGTGGACCTGGCAGGCCCAATTGCGCCGGGCCGTGCGGTACGGGTCCGCCACGCGGAACTGCACCCCGTGGTGGACGGGCGCGAACGCCTCCTCGAGGAGCCCCAGCGGCTCCTCTGGGAGCCCCCCGCTCGTGAAGTCGAGGTCCTCGCTCAGGCGACCTACGTCCCCCGTGACCATCATCCGAAGGTAGGTCCCGCCCTTGAAGACGAGACGGTCGAGCACGCCGTGGTCGTGGAGCGCGCTCAGGGCGAAGAGGAGCACGATCTCCTGCTGGGCGAGGTGGAGGTCGACGCCCATCACGTTCGCGAACCGGTTCGCGACGGGCCGGGGGATCACGGGGCCTCCGCGTCCGTTTCGGCCAGGAGCTCTGCTCGAGGGACGTTGGAGACGACCCTCCACCGCGCGTCCCGCTCTCCCCGCTCTCCGTAGAGGAGGGTCGACCCGAGGGGGGTCCACGTTTCGGGCAGACGCTGACGCAGCCCCTCAGCCCAGGTCCGTGGCACCGGGATCGAGGGCCGCAGTCGTTCGACCAGGAAGCCGAGCCGCGCTCCCAGGCGCCGATTCCCGAACCTGCGGAGATGGCCGCCCAGCCGGTGCCAGCGGATCCGAGGCTTGGCCCGTGCGATGACCTGAGCGACCCCCGCCAGCCCGCCGGAGAGGCCGGGACGGTCGAGGCAGTCCAGCAGCGTCCGCTCGAGATCGCTCACGACAACGCGCTGCCCTCGCCGCACCACGACCGTGGTTCCGAAGAAACGCCGTGGCGCGACGTGCACGACCTGGAAGCGTGACACGCCCAGCTCGCGGCTGGTCGACCGCCGGGGGCTCGCGAGATAGTAGGTGCGCCCGGGCCGAAGGAGCAGGCCCCAGAGCTCCGCCGCGGTGGCGAAGCCGAAGTAGTAGGGGTCAACGAGCCGGCTGCCCAGGCGTAACGGGTCGGTCTCCGGGGTCGCCTCCGGCCCGTTGGCGCTGGGATTCAGGAGGTATCGGCCCCGCCCGACCCGCTGCAGCCAGCCCTTGGCGACCAGGCCGTGGGCGATCTTTCGGGCGAAGCCGCGACGGACCTGGGCGTACCGTTCGATGAGGTCGAGCGAGACGTCCTCCGCGGCCGCCTCCTCCAGGGCCAGGACGACGCGCGCCTCGGTCCTCGAGAGCGAACGCGCGACCATGGACGCGGAATATCATGGGCAGTATAATTACCCTTTTAGTAACGTTGGCGTATCAAAATGTCAAGCACGGTCGCCCCCGCGCTCGGAGGTCGGTGCCGGGGTTTGCGCGAGGTCGGACCGTTAGGCCCCTGGACGTCCCACCCCCGGGGGGCGCCATCCCCCTCCGTGGCCTCGGGCGACATCCCAATGTAGGGCCGAGAGCCGTAGGTCGGGCCAGGGTCCCGGGATGACCGGTGCGTCCACGCCCTCTGGGACGGTGTTCCGGCTGGGCGCCAAACGCCGTACCCCGGGGGAGCACGGCCTCCCCAAGCCTGAGCTGCTGGAAGCGCGGATCACGGTCCGCGGGGTCGAGGGGGACTACAACCTCTACCGGGAGACCAAGAAGGCCGGCGACCCGGAAATGGCGATCCTGCTGATGCCGCTCGAAACGCTGGAGGACCTCAACCGCGACGGCTGGCCGGTCCGGCCCGGGGATCTCGGGGAGAACGTTACGACCCGCGGACTGCCGTACCCCTGGCTGGCACCGCGACGCCGGGTCCGGCTGGGAGAGGTGGTGCTCGAAACGACGCGACCTTGCGAACCTTGCGATAATCTGTTCCAGCTTCCCTACGTGGGCCCGCAGAAGGGCCCAGCCTTCCTGAAGGCGACGCTCGGGCGGCGCGGGTGGTTCGCGCGTGTCCTCCGTGAGGGGACCGTCCGGCGGGCCGACCCGATCCTGCCGGAACCGTAGCGCTTGGGCGGGTCGGTCGTCGGCCCATCTCGACGCGTTCGTCCTCAGAGACGCCGCGGCTGTGACTATACTGCTAAATAGGATGGGCGGCGGTCCAGCCTTGATGCCTGGCGACAGCTCTACGTCGATTACAGCCTGGCGCTCCCGATGGAACCCGCCTCCTCCCGACTCTCGGGAGGGCCTGGTGCTCGCGGTCGCGGCGGGGTTCTCGCTGGCCTACATCGCGCTGTTCGTCGCCGACTACGACCAGATGGTCCGCCTCGCCTACGACGTGACCTCGCTGTCGCTCCTTGCGAGCCTGATCGGCGCGTTCGCGTTGTCTACGATGCTGGGCGCCGACATCTCGACGTTCCAGCGGCTGGAGCTCGAGCTCGGTCGGACGGTCCTCGCCTACGTAGGCTCCGGCTCTCCGCCCCCCTCGGACGCCCCGCTAGCGGGCGTCTGGCGTGCCCACGTCGCCGCGGCCGAGGAGTACCGCAGGATGGCCCGGGCCCACGCGTACGCGCTGGGCTTGTTCACGGCCGCAGGCGTCGTTTCCCTCTCGGCGGTGCTCTTGGCCGGGCTGGGCCTCGCCATCACCACGAAGGCCGTCGTCGGATTCGGCATGTTTCTCGAGTGGTTCGGGTTCACCCTGCTGGTCGCGGCGGCCGGCACGGTCCTCGCTACGGTCGGCTACGCTGGAAGCGTCGCGTTCTACGACCGCTTCTCTCCCCGCCGTTGGCGCCGGAATGCCGGCCGTCAGCAGGCGCTGGACGGCGCGGTCGCCGAGGTCGCCTGGCTCTCCGAGTTCTGTCGCGGAGCTCGCGAGTCTCGGATCAGCCCCGCGGGTCCCTCGGTGATCCCCAGTTGGCAGGAATAGACCGCTGCGGTGGCGGGCGTGGCAAGGCCCGGTCCGCGGAGACCCCCTAGGAAGGTGCCGCGAACCCGCGGCGCTTCGGTACAAATCTCTAAGAAGCCGGTGAACGTGAAAATCTCGAGAACGGCGGTGGGAGGGAACCGGTTGCCCCTCGTGGGGCTGGCGGTCGTTGTCGCGACCCTTCTCGCGCCGACCGGAGCGCTCGCCGGGGTTCACCCGGCGCCGGCGGCTCACCCATCCGTCCCGGCCGTGGGCTCAACCCCCACTGCATCCTCGGTGCTCGGCTCGAGCGCAGCCAAGGTCCAGGCCCTGGAAACCTCGCTCCGCGACCGGGGCGTTCCTCTCCGAGACATTCACTTGCCGGACCTGATGGCCGAGTCGACGGCCCGAAAGGGTCCCGTCGCCCCGACCTACGCGACCGGCCCCGCCCCGATGGGCGTCTCCGACCTGGGCGTGAAGAACGTCTCCGGCACGTTGGTGCCGTACGACTACAACACGTCCAGCGTCGTGGGATCGCTGAGCCTCAACCGCTCCGAGGCCGTGTACGTCGACGGAGACGGCCCGGACACCTTTGGCGTGCAGCTGAACGCCGTGGCGACCGGTGTCACCCTCCTGGGCGTGCCGGGTATCAGTTCTGGACCCAGAACTTCATCAGCTACACGCCCAGCACGGAGGCGCTCTCGTTCGGGGACAACGTCTGGAACTTCTCCTCCCCGTTCGCCGGCATGCCGGCGGACGTCTTCTCGTCGTACAGTGCGAACGGCACGCTGGTGGTAGGGGAGTTCTACTACGCGGTCGGACCGACGTTCACGGTCGCCTACCCATTCACGATCAGCCTCTACCTCAATGGCGCGCTGGACGGCGGGCTCCCTGCGGTCTACTTCAACTACTCCGTGACGGCGGTCAACGGGACCTGGCACGGCTCGTTCGACCACGTCGTGTTCAACGCCACGGACCCCGGTGGCTCGGGGGCCCCCGCCGCCGCCCCGGCGTTCCAGGTCAACGGGACCGGCCTCGGGCCGTCAGGCCTCCCCAACGACTTCGAGCTGGTGATCGTCGGCAACGACGACGGCGACACGACGACGTTCTTCCTGATTAACGGGACGATGACCCTCCGCTACTGGGCTTCCGCCACATCGTCCTACACGACCGTGCCGGCGGCCTACGACGCGGGCAGCGATACCGGGGAGACCAGCACCGGTGTGATGCCGATCTATCGGACGCCCCTCCTCGGGGGCGCCCCGACGGTGCACCTCATGGTCGGGCCGTCCTTCGTCCAGGGCCTCTGGAACGTCTCGGTCGCCACCGACGGGGCCCGGGAGTTCGTCGCGAAGCAGAGCCCGGACAACGCCTTCCTGTTCGTCAGCCCCGGGAACGCGTTCGACCAGGCGACGGCGCAGTGGGTGCCGACGGTCCGCCTCTTCGGCGCGACCCACAGCGTGTTCTATGTCCCCAACGCGGGGAGCTTCGAGCTGGAGTGGCTGCTGAGCGATCGGGTCCCCGCCAACTACTCGGTGACCAACCTCCTCCCGCTCGCGAACTCGTCGACCCCGCTCACCGTAGGGCCTCTCACCGTGAACACCACCCTCGGTGGCTACACTCCCCTTCTCGCCTGGGGCAACGCGGAGCTCGCCGCGATCAGCTCCGGCGCCGGCACGGTCGCGAGCCCCTACATCCTCGAGCACCACGCGGTCGGCGGCCTCGACCCGGTCTTCGGCCAGATGAACGACTTCGGGTTCCCCGTCTTCGCGGGGGTCCTTCTGATCAACACCACCGCCTCGGTCGACGTCCTGCAACCCCAGCTCGGCGTCGCCTACGGGGCCTGGCAGGACCCTCTGCTCAAGTTCCTCGGGGTCCCGACGACCAACGAGCTGCAGGTCGAGCTCTGGAACGTCAGCGACCTCGTCCTCCTGAACTCGACCGACCTCTCGGGCTGGCTCCCCGCCAGCCTCGCGGCGTTCCCCACGGGGGAGGTCCTGGTCTGGAACGGCACCGACGACCTCGTCTCCCGCAACACGTTCCAGGACCAGGGCGTCGCGCTCGCCCTCTACGGGGGGAAGAACAACACGGTCTGGGGCAACACGATCCTCGCCTCCTCGGTCGAGCCGTCGTTCGCTTACGCGAACAACACGACCGGGATCCTGGAGTCGGAGTCCGGGGATCTGATCTACAACAACTACGTCGCCGTTCCCGTCCCCGCCGTCACCCCCACGCTCAATGCGGTCTCCTGCCAGATCACCTGCCAGCCCGCGAGCTACGTGGACACCTGGAACGTCCCGAAGGAGGCGGCGACCGCGAGCACGACCGTCCAGGGGATCGTGCTCACGGGAAGCATCCTGCACACGTGGTACCAGGGCGGGAACTTCTGGTCCAACTACGGAACGGCCGCCGACCCGTTCGGGGTACTGCCCTACACCAACGGAGGGGCGATCACCCACGGCGGCGACTATGTTCCTCTGACCGTCTCGACCCTCTACAACGTCACGTTCACGGAGACCGGTCTCGCGGCAGGGCTCCCCTGGAACGAGACCTCGGACAGCGTCACGACCGCGTCGACCACGACGACCCTGACCATCGCGCTCCCTAACGGGACGTACCCCTACACGATCGGACCGCCGGCGGGGTACGCAGGCCCCGGCCCTGCGAACTTGACCGTGAACGGGACGAACCTCTCCATCCCGATCACCTTCGACGAGCTGTTCACCTGGACGGTCCACGCGTCCGGCCTCGTCACCGGCTGGAGCTGGAACCTTACGATCGCGACGGACACGCTGCCCGCGGTCCCGGTCGCCAACCTCAACACCACGCACCACAGCTGGACCGCTGACCTCGTCAACGGGAGCTACTCCTACTCGGTCAGCACCTACGGCTACCACGCCGCCCCGGCCGCCGGCGTGGTGACGATCGACGGGGCGGACGCCGTGTTGACGATCCACTTCACCCTGGTCCCGATCCTCACGGTGACGGCGACCGGGCTCGGAGCGTCGACCCCGTGGACGGTGACCGTGACGCAGGGACCCAACTCGGTCCAGCAGACGGCGGTCGGGGACGGCAGCCTCGTCTTCACGGTCCTTCAGATCAACTCCGGGAAGTTCTCCTGGTCCGTCAGCGCGACGAACTACACGGCGACCCCGGCGAGCGGCACCGGGACCTCGTCGACCCCCGTCACGGAGGGGGTCGCGTTCCTGGCGAACACCCCCAGCTCGTCCTCCGGTTCGGGGCTCTCCTGGGAGTGGATCGTCATCGGGATCCTGGCCGCGCTGGCCGCGGCCGGGTTCGGGCTCTTCCTCGTCGAGCGCCGGCGGGGTCGCGCACCCCCCAAGGCGCTCGTCGCCGCCCCGCTGGCGGCCGCGCCCGCTGCGGCGGCCGTGGCCCCGTCCCCGGCTCCGACGGGCCCCGCCCCCTGGGAAGAGAGCGAGAGCGACACCGAGCGCTCCCCGGCCTACGGCCGGCGCCCGTAGGCCCTCCCTTCGGCTCAGCGCTGGGCGTTTTTCTACCCGGGTGGCTCTGCCGCGGGGATGCCCGCCTCCGCGTCGGAGACCCGCCGAAGCGTCCGCCGGATCGCGCTGCTCCCCCCCGGTGCGTTCGCCCGACGCATCCGCCTCCTCAGCGTGGGAGCGACCGGGGTGGGGGCCGCGCTCATCGCGCTCGGGATCGTTTCCGCCGCCTATCCGCCCCCGGAGCTCTACCGAGGAACCTTCAGCGGGTACGACCCCCCGTTCGCGGTCGTCGCCGGCATCCTCCTCATCGTCCTCGCTCCCCGGGTCCGGGAGCGGGCCGCGGTCGCCTACCTGTTCTCGCTCGTCGCCCCGGTGCTGACGATCGGCTCGGCCCTGGCGAGCCCCAACGTCTACTCGCTGACGAGCGCCGCGGCCTCGTCCCTACTGGTGGCCGCGATCTACCGCTACCGCAGCGGCTTCTACCGCGGGGTGCGCGGCGCCTCGGGGGCGACCGAGATCGCCGTCGTGGTGGTCGGGCTGGTCTCGCTCCTGTTCGGCACCGTCACCGCGCGCTGGCTGGGCTCCCAGTTCTCGCCGAACGTCCGGGGGTGGGCGCAGGCGCTCTACTTCACCGTGACGACGATCTCGACCAACGGGTCGACGATATCGCCCACCACGAACGCGACCCGGCTCTTCGTGGTGGCGCTCATCCTCCTCGGGGTCGGCACGTTCTTATCCGCCATCGTGGTCCTCTTCCTCCCGTTCGTGGAGCGGCGGCTCCGCCGCCTGACCGCGCTCCTAGAGCGGACGCAGATGCAGGAGCTGGAGCAGCACGTCATCGTCTGCGGCGCCTCGCCCGAGGCGGTCGCCACGGCGAAGGCGCTGCGGGACGCGGGCGCCCGGACCGTGATCCTCTCCTCCGACCACCAGGCGCTCGAGCTGCTGCGCACGGAAGGGTTCCGGACCCAGTTGGGCGATCCGTCCGTGGAGGACGATCTGAGGACCGTCGGCGTCGACAAGGCCCGGGCGGTGGTCGTCGCGCAGGCGAGCGACGCGGAGAACCTGCTCACGGTGATCACGGCGAGGGCGCTCCAGCCTAACCTGCGCATCATCGCCATCGCGACCAGCGACAGCAGTCTCCCCAAGCTCCGACGGGCAGGTGCGAACGAGGCGGTGAGCGTCGTCGGGGTCGCGGCCCGGCTGATGAGCTCCGCCGCGCTCGGGATCCCCGGCCCCGGGGCCCCGGCCGGCCCGGGCGCCTCGGGCTGACCCTCGGCGCTCCATGACCGAGTGGCCCCGCGGTCGGCTACGCGCTCGGCCCGGTCCGAAGGACGGTCGGGTCCGCGTGGAGCTCGACCTGCCGCACGAGCGTCTCGAGCCGTCCCCCGTACCTGTCCTCCGGCAGATCGAGGCGTTCCTGAGGGAGCAGGAGGTCGAGGAGGAGGGGAGCGTCCTGGTCCGGGTCGGCGAGCTGCTGGACGAGCTCGCCTCGCTCGGCTACCGCCGGGTCGACCACTGGGAGGTCGACCCCGGCGGGTGGCTCCCGCTGCCCGAGCCGACCCACCCGGGTCGGACCGAGCCGGTGGGCCACTTGCTGCGAGCGCTCGAGAGCCCGGACTGGCGATGGCTCTCCCAGGCCCGGGCGTTCTCCCTCCGTCTCTCCTCGGAGGACGGCGACCGGGCCGACGCCGTGGTCCTGCAGAGGCACCGCGAGCGGCAGCACTCGATCACGGTCGACCTGTGGGGGCCGCCCACCGCGACCGAGCTTCGGCGGATCGTCCGCCAGCTCCGGAAGCGCTTTTCGGCCCTCAAGGTTCGCCTCGCCCCGTGAACGCTGGGCGCTCCCGGCCCCGCCACGCCGGGCGCCTCGGGGAGAGACCATGACGTTCGGCATCGAGGCCGGGGCGGTCGTGGTCGCCCTCGTGGTGACGGTCCTCGAGATGACCGAGGTCGTGGCCCTGGTCTTCGCCCTGAGCGCGGACCAGGCATCCATCCGGCACGGAGCGACCGGCGCGGTCGCGGGGGTTGCCACGATCGCCCTGGTGGCGGCGGGCGTCGGCGCGGCGTTGATGGCCGTGCCTCACGCGCTGCTCCTCGCCGCCTCCGCGGTGGTGCTGGCGTGCTTCGGGGTTTTCCTCTTCCGCAGCACCCTGCGCACCTATCGACGCGAGCTCCTTACCCGGTCCGGCCCCCCGGCCCCGTCCGCGCCCCGCGTCATCACCCAGTTCGCGGGGGGGTTCACCGTCGGGGCCGTCGAGGCGACGGAGGTCGTGGTCGTTCTGCTCGCTCTCGCCGCCGCCGGAGAGACCGGTTCGGCCGTCCTGGGGGCGGTCGTGGGCGGGGCGGCCCTGGCCGGCGCCGCGGCGCTGGTCCACGAGCGGATCCGCCGCGTCAAGACCCGGTGGCTCAAGCTGGGCGCAGACGGGATGGTCCTCGCGTTCGCGGTGTTCTGGGCTGGAGAGGCCGCCGGAGTCCGATGGCCCGGGGCGGACCTCGTCCTGGTCCCGCTGTTCGCCGCTGCGGTGGCGCTCGTCCGTGGAGGGGTCGCGCTCGGCCTCCGTTGGACGGGGACCGCGCCCCCGGCCCCGGGCTGAGCTGCCGGTGCGCGCTCGCCGGCGTTCCTAGGCGACCGAGACGGAGTGGATCCCGGGGAACTGGAACGGCACCTGCCGCCAGGAGCGGCCCGCGTCCGGGCTGAGGACCAGCTGGCCGGTGGTCGTGCCGACGTAGATCCCGGCAGGGTCGAGCCGGTCGCAGGCGAGCCCCTCCCGATGGACCCCGTAGTCGCCCGCGAACGTGCGGGGAGACATCAAGGTCCGCCACTTGTGAGCCGGGTCGTTCCACTCCCAGACCTGCAGACCCCCGTTGGGGGTCGTCCGGGCCTCTCCCGTGAGGGGGACGAAGTACGCCCGGCCGGGGCGGGACGCGGCCGTGGCGACGGCGAAGCCGAAGTCGTCCTTCGGGCCTCCCTTCACCTTGCCGATCCGCTCCCAGTCGCCGTCCATCCCGTGGTGGTGGACGTACATCCCCCCGTGGTCCTGGCGGTAGGCGACGTCCGGGTCGTCCGGGTCCAGGGCGACGTGGTGGACGCACTGGCCGGTCTCGGGGTACGGGTTCGGCAGGAACGGGCACTCGACCTTGGCATTGGTCGGGTGCCAGTGCTCCCCGGCGTCGTCCGAGCGGAACGTGCCCACGGCGGAGAGGCCGATGTGCATCCGCTTCGGGGTGCGGGGGTCGACGATGATCGTGTGCAGGCACGCGCCCCCGGCGCCGGGGCCCCAGTCCTTCCGGCCCGGGTGCTCGTTGATGGCCTTCACGGGCTCCCAGGTCTTGGCGAGATCGTCGCTCCGGAACAGGAAGTGGGGGTCGACGCCGATGAACAGGGTGTTCGGCTCCGACGCGTGACCCGGCTCGACGTGCCAGAGGTTCTGCACCGGGCGCGGCACCGGGGCCGTGGGGTCGGCGTCGTTGAACATCGGCTTGCGGTCCTTGGAGGGCTCGGTGAGAGGGGTGGTGACCTCCTCCCAGCTCCGGCCCCAGTTGGGGGAGCGGTAGAGGATCGGTCCCCAGAAGCCGCTGTTCACGGCCGCGTACAGATGGCCGGGATGCCGGGGGTCGGAGACTACGTGGTAGATCTCCCGACCCGGGTTGGAGACCGCGCCGACCTTCCAGGTCTTGCGGGCCTTCGTGCTCTCGACGATGTACGTCCCCTTCCGGGTCCCGACCAGGACCCGCACCTTGCTCTCCGCCATGATGGCCACGACCTGGGATGCGGGGCCTCAGCCCCCCGCGATTGAGTGCAGGATCTCGACGGAGTGGGTGCCGTCCAGGGGGGTGGCCAACGCCGTCCCCCGGGTGACGTTCACCCCGTCCACGAAGACGTGGACGTAGCGCCGGAGCGCGCCGGCCTCGTCCCGGAGCTTCCACTTGAGGCGCGGGAACCGACGTTCGAGGTCGTCCAGCAGCCCGCCCACCGTGACCGCATCGGACCGGAGCGAGGTGGTGGGGACGAACTCCCGAAGCATCCCGTCGAGCCGGACGTTGGCGGACGTGCCCTCTCAACCTCGGGACCCGTGATAAGGCCTCGCATTTCCCGGGCCCCCCGGGTGGGGCCGGTCTCGCTGTAGGTGTGCCCAGAGCCAGTCGGAAAGGGAGGAAGAGGAAGGGGTTGGCCTCGGCCGGGAGTCCCGCCCTAGGTGGGGAGGAGCTTCCGGCTGTAGGTCAGCTCGGTGAGCTTCGCCGTCCCGAGGTACCAGGCGATGACCCCGGCGACGATCCAGATGCCCGCGATCAGGCCCCACTCCTCACCCGAGATCTTCGAGGCGGCGCCTTCCTGCCAGGACTCGACGAACAGCAGGATGTAGCCGACAAAGAGGAACAGGAAGAAGAAGAACGTCACCCAGCCGTGCTTCATCGAGCTGATGAGGAACGTCAGGGTGAACAGCAGCCAGATCAGCGCGATCGCAGAGACCGCGTAGTTGAAGGGGATCACGCCCGAGAGGGTCGCGATCGTGGTAAAGAACGCCCCGTAGCCCAGGAACGCCGTGCCCCAGAAGGTGTCGCTGCCCTTCAGGAAGATCAGCAGCCCGATCAGGATCAGGACCAGGCCGCCAAAGATGGTGATCGTCGTCGTAATCGTCCCGACGGGGTGGCCGTTCGCGTAGAAGCCGCCTCCCAGGGAGATCGCCAGGCTGTGGTTCCACGGACCGGGGAGGTTGGACAGGCCGAACAGCAACGTGGTCAGCCCGAACGCCAATAGCCCCAGTATCGAGGGGTTCGCTGTCGTCCTGCCGTCCGGTCCCCCGGACGGAGCACCCATGCCTCCGGAGGAGGCTCCCATCGCCGAATCGGTCGCCGGCATGTTGCCAAAACCTCCCTTTTCACCTAGATAAACCCCCCTCGTGCAGGCGCATTTTCTCTGACGAGGGCCCCGGGCGGCCCCGGGGGCCGGGTACGGGCTCCGGGCCCGGTCTTAAGACGGATGGGGCCTGACCCGCCCCGGGGGTCGGATGCAGGACCGCGAGGAGCTCCAGAAGATCGTGATGGGCCAGACCCGGGTGGTCCTCACCCGGGACCTTTCGACCATGAACCCCAACCTGGTGCCGGGCTCGCAGGGGTTGGTGATCGGCAAGCTCGCCAACTACACGCTCAAGGTCGCCTTCCCGAAGGTGACGGTCGGGGTCAACTGGCGGGACTGCGACCTCGTGGAGGGAAAGACCGGGATGCCGACCGACGCCGACCAGCCGAAGGTCGTTCCCAAGCCTCGCCACATGGGCGAGGAGTAGGGCTCCCCGCCTAGAGGATCCTCTCGAGGATCGCCGGGAGCTCCGGCCAGCGCTCGAACCGGTAGGGCGTAGGGGGATTGGACCAGCCCTCGGGCAGGAACAGGGCCCGGTACTTCGCCCCGTAGCGGTGCAGCCCCGTGTACAGGATGCCGGCGCGAAGGCCAGCCCTCCGAGCGCCTTCGATGTCCACCCAGCCGTCGCCTACGTGGACCGCGCGGCCGGGCGGGATGAGCGTCTGCCGGAGCGCCTCTCGGAAGATCTCGGGCGAGGGCTTCGTCCAGGGTTCCTCGTCGCTGAAGATGAACCGGTCGACCAGGGGGGTGAGCCCGAGCCGGTCCAGGACCGGGCGGAGCGAGGCGCCGGGCTCCCCTACGGTGTTCGAGACCACCGCGGTCGTCCAGCCTTCGCCACGCAGCTTCCGGACGACATCGAAGGCGCCGGGCGCGGGTAGGAATCCCGTGTGGGCGACCAGCTCGTCCAGGCCGCGCAGGTAGGCTTGGGCGTTCGCACGCCGGCCGGTGCGGGCCCCGGCCTCCTCCATCTGCTTCGCGGGTCCCACGCTGCGTCCCTGCTGGGACGCGGCGACCGCTTCGGCATAGACCTTCTCGAAGGCCGCCCGGAGCTGCGCGTCGTCCAGCGGGGGCCGACCCGGGGCGGTGGGGGCGGCGGAGAGGGTCCGCTCCGCGAGGTCGACCTGTTCGCGCATGTAGCGCTCCTCCGTCTCGGGCTCGAGATAGACCAGCGTGTGCCAGAGGTCGAGGGAGAGGAGCCTGCCGCCGTTCCCAGGGGCCATGGACTAGGGGCCCTCGGGAGCGAGGAACTCGAGCCGGTTGCCGAACGGGTCCCTGGCGTAGAAGCGCCGCCGGCCCGGCAGGAGCTCGTCGTCCTCCAGGGCGATCCCCTGCTCCCGGAGGCGCCCGCGGAGACCCTCGAAGTCGGTGACCTCGAACGCCGGGTGGGCCTTCCGGGAGGGACGGTGCCCGTCCTCGACCCCGAGATGCAGCTCGGCGCCGTCCAGCCGCAGCCACAGGCCCCCGCGGGGTGCTAGGGTGGCGGGCTTAGGGAGCTCCTCCAGCCCTAGGATCCCGACGTAGAACCTCCGGGCGGCCTGCTCCTGGCCGGGCGGGATGGCGAGCTGGACGTGGTGGACCCGGAACGCCATGGTCAGGGGTGGATGCCCTAGCAGCCAAGGAGGCGGCTAAACGGTCTTGGGTCGAGCGGCCGGTCCCACCGGCTACCGGATCCTTTCCAGCGCGAACGAGCCGACGACCAGCGAGCGGCTGGTCGCGCGGACCTCGACCCAGTCCCGGGTCGCCACGTCTCCGAACCCCTTGACCGCGAGGTAGGTGTGGTCTCGCTCCTGGCGGAAGACGATCGCCCCGTCCATGCGCCCGAGGAGCGACTCGACCTGGGCCTCGCTGAGGGCGCCTGCTTCCAGCGCGTACATCGCCAGCGCGTTCCGCGGCTTCAGGATCCCGACCACGTTCTGCAGGAACGAGAAGCTCGCCCGCTCGTCGGCGTGGGCGAGGACCGCGGAAAGTCCGAGGAAGCCGACCCGGAACCCCCCACCCTTCGCCGCTTCCTCGGTCTGCTTGGCGACCTGGACCAGCGCGGTAAGCAGTCCGGCCCGGTCATCCGAGCTCTTCACGACGACCGTCCGGGCACTGCTTGTCGGTCCGGAACCGGAAGCGTCGACCCAGCGCACCAGGCCGGACTGCTCGAATCCCCGGAACTGGGGAAGAACGACGCCCAGGCTTTCCGAGACCTCGGCGGCCGAACGGGAGGCGGTGACGAGAACCACGGGCTCCGAGCGCTTGAGCCCCTCGGCGATGAACGCGTAGAGCGCGACCTCCTTGCCGGAGAACGCGTCCCCGACCAGCACGACGTGGCTCTTCGGCGGGAGGCCGCCCAGAAGAAGTTCGTCCAGCCGGGGGGTGCCCGTGGGGAGGCGGTCCGGATACTTTCGACCGGAGGGGGCAGCCAGCGTGCCGCTGTCTGCCGCGGGGCGGGCCGGGTCCGACCCCGCGGGAGGGGCCCAGCCTCGACGTCGGGCGGGGGCGCGGCCCGAGGGCGGGGTCCCGGACGCTTCTGCCCGGTCCGCGGCGGCGACCGCGAGCAGCCCGGCGAACGGTAGGTCCTCGCCGCGGTCGGCCTCGCGCCGGCGAAGGCCCATCTCGGCCTCGTCCGCGTCCAACGATCGCTCGCGAAGCACGATCTCGCTCTCTCGCCGGTCCAGATCGCCGCTCGCGTCCCTGAGCCGGTGCTCGCGCTCGGCGATCGCCTTCTCGCGGTCGGCGGCCGCCTGCAGGTTCCGGTCGAGGTCGGCGCCCTTCTGCGCCGAGACGACCTGCTGCTGACCGATCTCGTCCAGTCGGCGCTGGTAGTCCGAGAGCGCGGTCTCGAACTCGAGGCGGCGCTCATCGGCGGCCTTGAGGCGGTCCTCGAGGTCCCCTTCCCGCTGCGTGAGGGCGCTCTCGCGGGCGACCAGGTGCGCCTGGCGCTCGGAGATCTGCTGGAGGATCGTCTCGGCGGCCTTGGCCTGCTGGGCGACCTCCTTGGACCGGCGACCTAGCTGCACGTTCTGTTCGTCCAGGAGGGTCTTGAAGTGCGCCGCCCGCGCCTCCCGCGCCGCCAGATCCGCGGTGGCCGAGACGTGGGGGGTGGCGCCGCCGATTCCGGCGGCCCGCTCGCGGGCGGTGACCTCGCCCTCCCGGCGCGCGAGCTCTGCCGTCTTCAGGTCGATCTCCTTCTGCCGGGAGCCGAATCGGCTCTCGCCCTCGGAGATCGTCGACTCCCTGCGATCCAGGGACTCTGCACGCTGCTTGAGCTGCACATCCCGACGAGCGAGCTCGCCTTCGCTCCGTGCGACCCGTTGCTCCCGCGCCGCGAGCTCGGGCGCCTGACGAGCGAGCTGCTCGCCGCGCAGGGTGACCTGCTGGGCCCGCTCTTCGACGGCTCGGGCCTTGGCCTCGAGCGCGGCGTCCCGTCCCGCAAAGTCCCGCTCTCGGGTGGCGAGTGCCTCGGCCCGCGCGCGGGAGCCCGTCTCGGTCGCCTCCAGCTGGGCGGCCCGGGCGGCTTGCGTATCCCGCACTCGGCGGAGGGCTCCCTCGGCGCTCTCGGCCTCGGCCTCCCGCTTGAGCAGCGTGGCTTCCCGGAAGCGGACCTTCTCGTCCCGCTGCTGGACCTCCGTAGCGAGGCGCAGGATCCGGTTCTGGCCGGAGAGGACCACGGCCTGCTCCTGGGCGCCCGTGCTGGAGGAGACCAGGTGCAGGAACGAGCCGCTCGTCTGGTAGAGGATGGCGGAGAGGAGGAACGCGACCGCGAGCGCCTCCGAGGGACCGGTGGGCGTGGACGGATGGACGTAGGGGAGGACGGCGGTAGCCACCGGGGCGAGCCCGGTCACGACGCTGATCCACTGCCGGGCGCCCCAGGGTCTCCACGTGAGCACGAGGCCGACCAGGGCCGCGCTCGTGCCGGCCAGGGTGACGGGCAGCAGCGCCGGGTAGATCGCGACGTGCCCCGTCGGACCGGTGCCTGCGATCCGCAGGCCGTAGAGCACCGCGGCCAGCACCGTAACGCCGAACCCCCCGAGGCTCGTGGCGAAGTGGGTCTCCCAGGGCCAGAACTGGAACGTCTCCCACTTCGAGAACAGGCCGGTCGCGCCAAGGACGAGGCCGCCGGCGAGGGGGAAGAGGAGGTAGTAGGTCTTCATCACCGCGACCGCCCCCGTGTCGGAACTCCCCAGGGTCGGCAGTGTCGTCAGGACGAACAGCAGGACGACCGCGTCGACCGCGAGCAGGGCGGAGACCAGGATCGTGGAGAGGTGTGCCGCCCGGCCGATCTTGAGCTGGAGGAGGGCCTCCCGCTTCGCGTGTTCCAGGTCTTCGGGCGCCAGCGCGCCCTGGGCGAACGGCGAGCTCCCCGCCTTCGGCGGGGCCGCCGTCCGCGACGGCTTCTTGGCCATGCTACGCCCGGAACGAGGCGGGGCCTGGCCTAAGACCGTTTGCTTTCACGGGGGCGCTCGGGCGGCCAGCAGGACCGCGGCCGCCTTCGCCCAGCGCGCGGGTTGGCGTCCGATAAGCTCTTCTAGCTCGAGCAGGCGCGCCCAGGCGCGAGGGTCCTTCGCGGCCTCGCTGAGCCTCTCCGGATCGGCCCCCAGCGCCGGGGCCACGGCGGTCACCTCGTCCACCGTCCACCCTTGGCCCTCCCATCGGCCGATCAGCTGTGGGGCGCTCCATCGGCGAAACGCTTCGGTCCGGTGACGTACCGGCTCCACCGAGTACCCTTCGGACCTTAGTCGCGATGCGACCAGGGGAGGTGGGGCGGCGAGCAGCCGACGCACCGCGCTGGGGGGGAGGCGGGCGAGGTAGCGGGACCGCTCCCCCGGCCCAGGGGCGGCCTCGACCAGGAGACACCCCCCGGGGGCGAGCCGGGATTCGACCGAGTCCAGGAGTCGCTCGCCCGCGTCGGCCTCGAACCCGAGCGTGTTGCCGAGAAGCGCCACCTCCGAGAACGTCCCGTCCGGGAACGGCAGACGGAGCGCGTCCCCCCGCACGCGCTCGACCTCGGGCGTCCGGGTCCCCGACCCGCGTGCCCTCTCCGTTCGGCGGAGCATCTCCAGCGAGAGGTCCAACGCGATGGGACGCGCCCCTCCCCGTCCGACCAGGGGCGCGAACCGGCCTGGTCCGGCCCCGACGTCCAGCGTCCAGCCGCTTGAGACGGCATGTCGCGCAAGGAACCGCTCCCGCAGCAGGCGGAAGAGGTCACGCTGCGCGGTCCCCTCGTACCGGGCCCACTCGCGCTCGGCCCGGTCCCGTCCCTGCCGAAGGAACCGCGCGTGCGGCGAGGGGGTCGGCGCGGTCGAGCGTGGTCCCGGGCGCGGCGTGCTCCCGCCGCCTCTCCCGACGTTCGGTCGGGGACCCGACCTACGAACCACGACCGGAAGCCTCCCCGGGGCGCCCGATGGAATCGGGCTTTGGGATTTTGTCCAAGCTGACGCCCTCAAGGCGTTCCGCTCAGCCTCGTCCCTCCCTCTCCCTCCGCTCCGCCCGTGCCCAACCGACTTCCGCCGACCGGGTAGAGGAGCTTCACCGCATCCTCGGAGAGGGCGTCGGGGTCAAGTCGAAGACCCCCAAGCTCCGCGACGGTCCGCAGAGCGGTTCGCGCGAGGTTCACCCCGGCGTTCAGCTGTCGGTCGGTCTCCCAACCGCAGGCCGCACACCGGAACCTCGTCCCCACCCTCCTTCGGGGTTGTGCCACGTCCCCACATACCGGGCAGGTGATGGAAGTGCGAAAGGGGTCGACCCAGACGACGGGAACCCCGGCGTCCTGGGCCTTGTAGGCGAGCTGGCGGTGGAGCTCCCCCCGGGGCCAGTTGGAGAGGCGACGGCGGAAGGACCGAGACCGAAGGCCGACACGGAACTGCCGGCGCGGAGGAGGCAACCTCGAGAGGTCTTCGAGGACGAGGGCGGCGTGGGAGCGGGCGAGGTCCCGGACGACCGAGCTGGTAAGGTCGTGGAGGCGGGAGCGGATACGGTGGCGCTCCCTCCAACCTTCGCGGGCGAGGAGGCGCCGCTGGACCCTTCGGTCGTGGGCCTTCTTGCGTCCGAGATACCGACGGCGACCGATGTGGATCGTCTGGATGGCGCGAAGCTCAGGGAAGACGACTCGGATGTAGGTCGGACCGTCGGGACGGACCTCGACACCGTCCAGGGAGCTCTCGTTGGTGTCGAGGGCGACCACGGAGGTCGGGGTGTAGAGTGGAGGGCTCTCCCGGGCGTAGATCAGCACCACCCGTCGCTCGGTGAGGTGGAGTTGGGTGACGCGGTGGCGAGGGTCGGAGAGGTCGCGGCGCACGTAGCTGGAGACCGGGACGACGAAGGAGGCCCACTCGGCACGACGGAGGGAGAGGCGGAGCTTGCCGGTCTCAGGGTCGAAGTGGAAGGAGGAGGCTGGGGTTCGAAGGAAGGGAGTGCGGACGTAGGGGACCCGGGAGGGCCGCCCAAGTCGGAGGCGTTTTCGGTGAGCGCCGGCGAGCCCTAGAGCGATCTCGGACGCGGTGATACCGAAGGCACCGAGGAGGTGAAGGTCGGCGGCCTGGGTCCTTCCGAATCGGGAGAGCTTCCCGCGGGAGGTGACTCGAGACTCCAAAGCATGGCGGACGCACTGGTTGACCAGGAGTCGGAAGTCGGAGAGAGCTGAGGTCACCGCAGCGGGGAGTGCGTTGCCAGGGTGCCCCGAGTCGGAGCCGGCGATCACGAGACTTGCCCGACGGGAAGGCGGCAGAAGGGGGATGACGAGGGCGCGTCGGGGCTCCACCGCTAGAAGTTGTGGAGGGCAAGTAGTAAGCAAGCACGGGCTACTGAACGATGGAGGATGAACCGAGGGCGGAACTCTGGGTCCTCTGCGCCGCATAGAATCCCAAAGCAATGGAGTCGGCGGCCTTTATAGGTCGAGGTCGTTCAGCCTCCCGAGCAACGATGCCGTACTACGAGTGCCCGAAGTGCGGTGGCGGTTACGTGATCGATGTCCCGCCCAGCGCGAGGCCGATCTGCGACCGGGACGGGGCGCGCCTCAAGCGCGCGAGCGACGCCTCGTACGAGCGCAACGCCCGAGAGGATTGACGCCGACCGGCCATGGCGGCCCCTGAACCCCGGCTGGGACCCCTGGTCCACCGCGCGGTCCACCACGGGGCCGCGCTCTGGCTCGTGGGCTCTCTCGAGTTCATCGTGGCCATGGTCGTCGTCCAGCTCGCCTGGACCGGTCATCCCGGCTACAATCTCTCCTCGGACGTGATCAGCGACCTCGGCAACACCGCCTGCGGCCCCTGGCCCTCGGCAACGTCCACCGACGTCTGCTCCCCGTGGCACACCGTGTTCAACGCCTCCATCGTTGTCCTCGGGATTCTCATCATCCTCGGCGCCATCCTCGTGCGGACGGGGTTCCCGCAGCGCCGCAGCTCCACGATCGGGCTGGGGATGATCGCGCTGTCCGGGGTCGGCGCTATCGGGGTGGGGTTGTTCCCGGAGAACCTCCACCTGGGTTTCCACGAGATCTTCTCGCTGATCGCGTTCCTGCTCGGGGGCCTCGCGTTCGTCGTGCTCGGGTTCGCGATGTTCCGCGACACCCGATGGGACGGGTTCCGGGCCTACAGCCTCTTCTCCGGCCTGGTCACGCTCATCGCGCTCATCCTGTTCGTCGCCCACGCGTACGCGGGTCTCGGGATGGGAGGCATGGAGCGGCTGATCGTCGCCCCGGAGCTCCTGTGGCTGATCGTGCTCCCGGTCCACCTGCTCCGCATTCCCCAGTACGCTCCCCACACGATCCCGACCGGGTCGACCTAGGACACGGCGACCGTGGGTGGCCGCCGGAACGCGGAACCGCGGTGGGACTCTGACCAGTACCTCAAGTTCGCCGAGGAGCGCACCCTCCCCAGCCGTGACCTGGCAGGCCGGATCGCGCTAACGGCCCCGGCCTGGATCGTCGACCTGGGATGCGGCCCCGGGACCAGCACGGCCGTCCTGCGAGCGCGCTGGCCCGCCGCGCAGGTCACGGGCGTCGACCGCTCCTCGGAGATGCTCGCGGAGGCTCGGCTAAACGACCCGTCGGTTCACTGGGTGGCCGAGGACCTGCTCCGGTGGGAGCCCGGGCGTCGCTTCGACCTCGTGTTTTCCAACGCAGCCCTGCACTGGGTTCCTGACCATCCACGCACCCTCCGTCGGTTCTGGGGGTGGGTGGAGGCGGGTGGCGCGTTCGCCTTCCAGGTGCCCGCCACCCACGATCCCCCGGCAGGGTTCCGCGAGGCGCTAGGTGAGGTCACGCGCCGGGATCCATTCCGGGCCGCGCTCGAGGGTGTCAAAGGCTCCGCCGGCGTGCTTTCCTTGGCAGAGTACTACGACCTGTTCTCCGAGGAAGCGAGCCGCGTCGACCTCTGGGACACCGAGTACGTCCATGTTCTCGCAGCTCCCTCGGAGATCGTCGAGTGGGTCAAGGGAACCAGTCTGCGTCCCTACCTGGGCGCGCTCCCGACGGGTGAGGTGCGGGCCGCGTTTCTCCGGGAGTACGCGGGGGAGGTCGAACGCCGCTATCCCCCTCGCGCGGACGGCCGCGTCCTGTTCCCGTTCCTCCGCCGCTTCGTGATTGCCTACCGCGGAACTGTGCCGGGCAGGGTCCATCGCTGACGGGCCCGGACCGGCTCCCTTCCGGGCGCCGGCCAGCCGCCCCCGCCCGAGGGGGCCGGTGTCGAATCCTTAATGGGGCGTGGGCGTTCCCAGCGCTCCGGAGCCTCATGCCCGGAACGGGCGCCGCGCCCGAGCGAGCCGAGAAGACCGTCCACCTGAGGATCGACCCGAACGATGAGACCACGACCCTCGAGGACGTCCTCAGCCGCATCTCGGAGCTCCAGCGCAAGCACCCGGACCGGGAGGTCTTCTTCGACGGGGACGAGTATGCGATCTGCTCCCGACCGAAGCGTCCGAAGGCGGCTACCGCGCACTGAGCGGGCGCCGCTGGGCGCCCCGCTGTTCGTCCTCAACCTGAAGACGTTCCCGGCCGCGGTCGGTCCTTCGGCGGTCGCTATCGCCCGCGCGCTGGCCCGCTCGGCCGATGGTTCTGGCGTCGCGGCTGCGGTAGCCCCCGCGACACCGGACCTGGCGTACGTCGCCGCGTCGGTCTCGCTCCCGGTGATCGCCCAGCATGCCGATGCGCTCGACGCGGGCCCCTGCACGGGGTTCGTCCCGGTCGCCGCCCTCGCCTCGGTCGGCGCCCGGGGCAGTCTTCTCAACCACTCCGAGCACCCCCTGCCGGCGGCCGAGGTTCGGGCCACCGCCGCCCGGCTCGCCGAGGCAGACCTCGCCGCTGTCGTGTGCGCGCGGGACGCCAGGGTGGCGGGCCGTCTGGCCAGCCTTCGCCCCCCGTACCTCGCGGTGGAGCCGCCCGAGCTCATCGGGGGCGACCGATCGGTTTCGACCGCCAAGCCCGCGGTTATCGTCGCAGCGGTGCGCGCGGTCCACGCGGTCTCGCCGTCTACCCGCGTCCTCTGCGGCGCGGGGATCCGTAACCGGCACGACGTGCGCCGAGCCCTCGAGCTCGGGGCGGAGGGAGTGTAGGTCGCGAGCGCCATCGCGCTCGCCCGCCAGCCCTCGGCAGCGATCGAGGAACTC
>Ga0187772_10000150_pt1 | contig 28498 bp, 21 predicted proteins | sample 0116_SJ02_MP15_2_FD_133137 | JGI IMG/M metagenome (GOLD analysis project Ga0187772, IMG submission 133137) | Tropical peat soil microbial communities from peatlands in Department of Meta, Colombia - 0116_SJ02_MP15_20_MG | ecosystem: Environmental > Terrestrial > Soil > Wetlands > Peat | place... | reverse complement strand
TTGCTCATCGCCCGCGCCACCGCTCCCATGTTCAGCGGATTCCGCGTCGCCACCAGTACCACCCGCAGATTCTCCATCCCGCCTTCCCGCCCCGCGCTCCCGTTCTCACAGCCACTAGCCAACAGCCACCCTTCTCCGCGCTCCCCGCGCCCTTACCCTTTTCCACTGTTCTACTCTTTTACTCTTTTACTCTTTCACTTTTTCTCTTCTTTCCTTCTCTGGGTGCGGGTGCCACACACGCCGGTTTTGCGTGCGGGCTCTTGTTTTCACTTTCACCTTCTCACTTTTTCACCCTTTCACTTCTTCTCTCCGTTCCTCTCCGTGTCCTCTGTGTCTCCGTGGCTAATCTTCATTTACTCCTTTCCAGTAACCAAATCTCCTCCGACTCATCCGCCGTATTCGTCGTCACAATCCACTTCCCATCCCGCGAAACATCAAACGGGTAATTCGTCCCGGTGAAGTGCAAGCCCGCCAGCACTCGCGTCTTCCCCGTCGTCAACGTCTCCACGGTAAATTGCGCGTTCCCGTCTGCCCCCGTCCTCTGCCATCCCAACTGCTCTCCGTCCGGCCACCACACTGGCCAGCCGCCCTGCTCTGCCACGCGCTTCAACCCGCTGCCATCCGGATGCACCAGAAACACGCCACCCACAAATCCCCGGTTCGGACTGAACGCGATCCACTTCCCATCCGGCGACCATCGCGGCACGGTGCCTTCCATCACCCCCACGCGACGCGCCTCTCCCGTTCCATCCACCGCGCGCACAAACAGGTGCGACACTTTATTCTCCGTCCTTGTGAACACCACCCATTTCCCATCCGGAGAAATATCCGCGTACGAATCGCTCGTCGTCGCTCGTGGTTCCCAAGCGTGGGCTGGGCCACCCTGCCTCGCCACCCAACCGATGCTCAGCGGCTCCGGCCCCCACGTGGTGTAGAAAATCTCGCGACCATCCGGCGTATAGTGTGGGTAGATCTCCAGTTGCTTTCCGGACGTCAACTGCTTCCCCAGCCCTCCATCCACCGGCACACTCCACAAATGCCACGGGCCACTTGGTTCGGAGCGCGAATAGACTACTTCTTTTCCATCCGGCGAAAACACCGGGGCCCACAGCACGCCGGACTCCCCCAGCAACGTCTTCGTCTGCCCTGTTGCCAGCTCATAGAGCAGCAGCACCGTGCGCGTACGCGAATTCAGAAACGCCATAGTCCCGTCGCGTGCCACGCTTGGCGTCGAATCAGGACCCGCCCCGGTCGTCAACTGCACGACGCCTCTGCCTGTCAGGTCCATGTACCAGATGTTTCGCGCTCCTCCGCGGTTTGACCGGAACACCACGCCGCGCCCGTCCGCGGAAAACACCGGCTCGTCGCTGGAAACCCCGCCGGTTCCGTTCGTAAGTTCCGTCGCCGTCCCCCCATTTACCGGCACTAGCCAAATCTCCCGGCTGTCTCCCCCGCGGCTCCGCGCCACGGCGATCGTTCTTCCATCGGGTGACCACGCCGGCCTACCCAGGAAGGGATAGATCGCATCGCCTGCCAGGATCGTTCGCGATTCCGTGCCGTCCAAGGACACAATCGCGAGCGCCTCCGCCTCTCCCGCTTTTCGCCGCACAAAAGTGATGTGGGTTCCGTCCGGCGACCATGCCGGCATGGTCCCATCCTGCGCCACCGTTGCGATATCGCCTCCGAGCGTCGCAATCGTGCACACCTCCACCGTTCCTTCTCCCGGCAGCTTCCGTGCAAACGCAATCTTCTCCCCATCCGGCGAAAAGACCGGCTCGCCCTTCTTCGAAACGTCCTTTGTCAACTTCATGCGCTCGCCGCCGGCCACGCGCGTTACGTACAAATCGTCTTCGTCTGTCTCCTGCTCCACGTACGCCAGCATCTTTCCGTCCGGCGAAAGCCCTGGCCCCAAAATCCCTTTGTCTGTCGCCAACAACTGGCGCAACTTCCCGCCCGGAGCCGGTGCACCAACACGAAGTTGTCTTCCCGGCAAGAAATAAATGGCCGCTGCCAGAGCTGCCAGAAAACCCCCGGCGAGCCATAAATACCGTTTCGAACTCTTCGGCGGTCTCTCCGCGCCTCCACCAAACACTCCCGCCGCCGCTGCGGCCGCGGCCATCGCTCCGCCATTCGAGTGCAGCGCTTCCAGCGCCGCCTTCACTTCGCTGGCTCTCTGGTACCGCTGCTCCGGCTGCTTCGCCAGGCACCGCAAAATGATTGCCCGCAATCCTGGCGGCACGTGCATCGGCAGCCCGCGCGGAGCCTCTTTCAGGATCGCGCTGCACAGTTCATACGTCGTGCGTCCCGGGAATGGGTGCGCTCGCGACGCCATTTCGTACAGCAAAACGCCCAACGCCCAGATATCCGCCCGCGTATCCGCCGGCTCCCCCGACAACACTTCCGGCGCCATGTACGCCAGCGTCCCCGGCGCCCCGCTCGTTTGCGTCGCGCTCGTCTGCGTCGCCCCTTCGAGCGTCGAGTCCTTCAGGCTCATCGCCAGTCCAAAATCCAGCACCTTCACCTGGCCGCTGCCGCTCTGCCGCACGTTAGCGGACTTCAAGTCCCGGTGCAGCACCCCCTGCGAGTGCGCGTGTTCCAGCGCGCTTGCGATCTGCGCGCCATACTCCAGCACGGTTTCTATCGGCATTCCGCCGTCCGGTATGCACGCGTTCAGCGGCCGTCCGGCAAGGTATTCCATCGCGATGTACGGCTGGCCCTCGCACTCGCCCACCTCATAAATCGTGCAGATGTTGGGGTGATTCAGCGCGGACGCCGCCCGCGCCTCCGTAAGCCATTTTGCGCGCAGATCTTCCGTCAGCAGCGCGCCTTCCGCCGGCAGCTTAAGAGCCACCTCGCGCTGCAGTTTTTCGTCGCGGGCGCGATAGACGACACCCATCGCTCCCGCGCCCGCTTGTTCGAGCACTACATAATGGGCAAACTGCTTTCCGATCATCACCCCTGACCTGGCCCGCATCGTAGCGTCCCCACATCGTTCCGTCAACGACATGGTTTCGACATGGTTTCGACATGGTTTTGCTTGCCACAGAGCTCAGGAACAGCAAAGAAACGCAATGTAAAACAGTGAAGTCGGAATGCCCCAGTACGCGCCGGATTTAAGCGCCGAGGACGCAAATTTCGAGTTGGGCTAGGCGCGCGGAGTCGACGATGATCTCCGCCTCTACAATCTTGCCGTCAACAATCCGGAACTTGAGCACGCGTTGCAAATGCCCGCCGGGCGCCAACACAATTCCCGCCTCTCCGTCAATGAGCGCAGTCTGCGCGAAGCGCATGGCTTGCGCAAAACCGGGTGCGCTCTTGCCCCAGGCGACCGCGCCCTTGGCCCACGCACGCGCCCCCCGCGCCTCTCTCGGCGCGCCTGGACGCCCGCCCGCCTCGTCAATATGAACGAGAACGTCCGGATCGAGCACGGCGATGAGTCCTTCGAAGTCTCCGGCACGTATGGCCGCAAGAAAAGCATCGGCCACGGCCCGCTTTTCGCTGCTCGCGGCCCCGGGGACCATGTCCCCTCCCTGCACCCGGCGGCGCGCACGGCTGGCAAGCTGCCGCGCGGCCTCCGGCGATCGCCCGACAATTCCCGCGATTTCTTCGAAGGGCACATCGAACATATCGTGCAGGACGAAAGCAAGCCGCTCGGCCGGAGCGAGGCGGTCTAGGATCACGAGGAGAGCGATGCCGACGGAATCGGCGAGGAGCGCTTCCCGTTCGGGGTCGTTTCCGGCTTGGCGACCTGCGATTGGCTCCGGCGCATGCTCGGGCATCGACTCTTCACGGCGCGAGGTGCGCGAACGCAGCATGTCAAGGCATACGCGTGCGACGACCGTCGTCAGCCATCCCCCAAGATTTTCGATGGCGGCCCCATCGGAGCGGCTGAGCCGGAGCCAGGTCTCCTGAATGGCGTCATCCGCCTCGTTTACCGAGCCAAGCATGCGGTAAGCCACCGCCCGAAGGTGCCCTCGGTTTTGTTCGAATCGCTCCGCCAGCCATTCCGGTTGCTTCGAGAAGTCGTTTTGGTCGGTCACATTTCCTCCATGAGCTTCGTCATTGTGGTGACGTATGATACTCACTCAATGTGACAAGGAGGCGTCAACATCATGAACCACGGTATCAAAACAATGCTCTTTCCGGTCAAAGACGCGGCTCGAGCAAAGGGCCTTTTCGGTAAACTGCTGGGCATCGAGCCGCATGTGGACTCGGCTTATTATGTGGGCTTCAAAGTCGGCGACCAGGAGATCGGTTTGCTCCCGAACGGGCATGGCACGGGAATGAGCGGGCCAGTCGGGTATTTCCGCGTGGACGACATAAAGAAAACACTGGATACGCTGGTGGAAGAAGGTGCGCAAGTTCTGCAGCCAGTTAAGGATGTCGGCCGGGGCGCGATGGTCGCATCGGTCGAGGATGCCGACGGCAATCCCATTGGCTTGCTTCAAACCCCATGATCCGCTTCGCCACAGCGGCGCAGAGGACAGCAAAGCAGTGCGAAGGTATAACGGGCAAAAAGTGCCAGCGTAAGCCGCCAATGCCTTAGATGTGGTTTTGGTGCGCAGCTCCAGGCGCTTACTCTTGTCCCCTTATGCCTTTGCACTCTTGCACTTCTTCTCTCAGTGTTCTCTGTGTCTCCGTGGCTATTCCCTCTTCCGCCTTCGCTCTTTCTTTCCGAGTTCTTCTCTCGCTACTCGCCACTTCCCTTCATCGCCCCCGCAACAGCAACAAAACATCCAGCAAACACAGAATCGTGATCGCCGCCTCCAACAAGAACAACCTCGCCTCATTAAACTGCGCCACCATAAACCCGTACAGCTCCCCCGCCGTCTCCAGTTTTTGCTCCACCAGATCCCGATATTCCGGCACGCCTACCCTCGACGCCGCCAGCCTGTACGCCCGCGCATAGAACGTGTCGCTCACAAACTTCACCGCGTTGTCGATCCGTTCCGTCAACTCCATCACATCCAGCCGGATCGTATTCAACCGGTTGGCCTCCCCAGGCATGGTCCACCGCGTCAGCAGTACGTTCTTCTTTTTGTCCATCGTGTTGTACACGTCGCTCAGCACCCGCGTCATGAAATTGTCGTAGTAGCGGAACTCCAGCAGCTGCATCTTCGCGTACTCCAAAATCTGGATCGTCCACGCTGCTTCCTCCGCCCGGTCGTACACGAGTGCCGCCGTCGCCCCCACGACCAGCAAATCCGCCGGATAATACGACAAGCTCCCTTCCAGTAACCGATCCGATGTGCTCCGGGCCAGTGGGGTCGCTTCCCCGCGGATTAGCTGCACGATCTGATCCCGCCGGGCCGTGAGCAGTTCGTCGGCAGTCACCGCGTTTCCTTTGTCGTCCCGGATTTCCGTCAGTTCCACGACCAGGAAGTTCTCCTGCAGCCAGTCTTCCCTCGGCTTGATTACCGCTCCCGCCACGCCCGCCAGGTGCTTCGCCGCCACTGCTCGCCCCACGGGCTCAATTTCCGGCGAATCCATCCAGCGCCCCGTCTGCGCCAGGAACAGTTCCCAGTCGCCTTCAAACGGCGCTTCCAGTTGCACCTCCACAATCGCGTACTCGTAATACTTGATGGTGCAGACGACCTTCTCCCCGCTCCGCAGCGTAAGCGGTTCGCTGGGTTCGGTGATCGGCGGGTTCTCAAACCGGATGTAGTCTGGCGTACGGCGTGGAAACTCCGGTCGTGTCGGCCCGCAAGTGGGCCCCAGCAGCCCGCGCAACTTCTCCAGGTCGAATGCCTCGCCCACGTCATAGAAAAAGAAAATTCGTATGCAGCCCCGTAGATGCATTCCTCATTTTTACCATCGTTCCCGGGCTGGCCGGAAATCCTGACCCCCGCCATCAGCCGCTAGCCCACAGCCGATAGCCAATAGCCCCAATCCCCCTGGGCTCTGTGTCAAATCCTCCATCTCAGCGCCCCCCGCGTTCTCCGCGTCTCCGCGTTAGCCTTTTCTTCTCTTATCTCTTTTCTCTGTTCTTCTCTCGCCACTCACGACTTTGTTTCCCCCCCCAGTGCCCTCTGTGGTGAATCCTCTTTCTCTTGGAACTTCCTACCCCCCATCGCGCGTATCATGAGGAGCAACCACATCCTCCAAGGAGGTCCCATGTCCGTGCCCCACCTGCGCGTCACCGTCCTTTCGCTGTGTCCCCTGCTCGCCGCTTCCCTGCTTGCTTCGCCCGCCCCCGCCCAGCAGGAGAAGGGCGCCGGCGTCACTATGTCCGCCGACGCCGACGCCAAGGACATCGGCCTGCCCCTCTATCCCGGCTCGCGGCACCACAAAGACAAGGACGAAGACTCCGCCGGCGTCAACTTCGGCCTCTGGGGCGGCGGTTCCGGCTTCAAATTGGCGGTTCTGAAAATGGAGTCGGACGACTCCATGGACAAAGTGGCGGACTTCTACAAAAAGAAACTCTCGAAATATGGCAAAGTGCTCGACTGCTCCCATCCCTCAGCCGACGAATCGACCTCCAATAAGGACGATAGCGACGACAACTCCAAACCGCTCACCTGCGGCACCGACAAGCCTGACAAGGGCGGTTTTCTCTTCAAGGCCGGCACCAAGTCCGATCAGCGCCTCGTCGCTATCCAGCCCGCCGCCAAGGGCTCTCTCTACCAGCTCGTCCACGTGGCCCACTGGGACTCCGACGCCAAGAAGTAGCTAGGAAAAGGGGGATTAGCCACGCAGACACAGTGAGAAGAAGTACAAAAGTAAAATAGTGAAACAGTGGCGGATTACAACCTAAGCGTAGACACTCTTAAACTCTTCTACTTTTGCACTCTTACGCTCTTGTACTTCTTCTCCTATTCTCTTCCCGCCGTGCCCTCTGTGGTGTACCCCTCTTCTCTGCGTTTCCTCCGCGCCCTCAGCGTCTCCGCGTTAGTCTCTTCTTCCCGAATTTTCACTCTTCGTCTCTCGTCACTCGCCACTCATCACTCGCCAGTTTTCTTCCCTATTTTCTATTCTCTAATCTCTCCACTTCCCCGCACTCCCTCGGCCCGTACACCGGCGAGCTCTTCCCGTTCTCTTCCCACCAGTTCGACCACGCTCCATACTCCTCCGCCGGCGGATCCCCCTCCTCGAACATGCTCCTATGCGTCAATCCCACCAACCCGGTCAACGCCAGTTTCCCCAAATCTGCGTCCGGACTCTTTAGCGTCTCAATCAGCAACGGCACCGCCTCCCGGCTCCCCGTTTTTTCCAGTCCCATCACGCCATTCGCCTTCGACCACGCATCCGGCCGGCTCATCAAGCCCCGAAGAAACGGCAGGGCCTCATCTCCGCCCAATTCTGCTGCTGCCCACACGTGGTCCCTCGCCTGGTCCGGAGCATCTTTCTCGGCAATGTCGCGGAGCAAGGGAAAATACTTCTTGTCTCCCATTTGTGCCAGATAGCGTATGGCCGTTTCACTCTCCTGCGTATACTCGGAACTGTTCTGGATCAACTTGGCCAGTTCTTCGCGCGATCGCGCCGTGTTCAAATTCTTCAATCCAAGCAAAGCGAACTCGCGCGACGTGTAACTCGCCAGCATTCGAATGATTGTGTCCTCCAGCCAAGGAGGCGCTCCGCTGACAATCGCCCGTTCCGCCTCGCGCTTGATGTCGTCGTCCCGGGATTCCAGACCCTTCACGTAGGGCCGGTAAATTGTCTCCAGTATTCCTTTGTCTCCATTCAGAACCTGAATCTGAAACTTCTCTTCGACCTTGAAGTTATTGCCACCGCCGGCCTGAAATGCACCTCCTTCACCGACGCGCGCATACTTCAATGCAAGCGCCGCACGAATCTCATAGTTTCCGGGCTTCGATACGTCGTGAGCGTAGTTCACTAGGATGTTCTGCTGCACGGTAGCGCCGGGAGAAAGTATCTGGTTTCCGACGGGACACTCCGCCGGCACTCCTCGCTCGCAACTGGAATGCTCAAGCGGCGGCCCGCTCGACACCTCGAGGGAATAAATGCTGCATCCCTGACTGTACGGATCGCCCGCGACGTACTGTACCGCTTCCTTTCCCGCGTTGGTCAGCTCGAAGGACACATAAACCGGCTCCCCTGCCAGATACTGTTGTTTGAACGTCGAGATGTGTCCCACCAATTGGGCCTGCGCCGACGTTCCCAGCAGGCATCCGGCCAGCAAGGCCAGCACTCTCCCGCGTCCCCGCACCGACTCTCTCACTCTCTTCCTCGCACACTCCCCCTCGCGCATTCACTCCATCTTCATCCCAGACTCAGCGAGGGATCGCTCTATCTAGTATAGGCTCAGCTTAGGCTTCCACTCGCCACTCATCACTCGCCACTTCTTGATCCGCCTTCTCACCGCAGCGTCTCGCTGGAGTAAAACTGCCCCAGATGATCCTGATAATTAATCATCATCCACCGTCCATCCGGCGTGATGCTCACCTGCAGCACATTCAGCATCGACCCCTGCTGATTCTTCGGATGGAACACCTGCCACGTCTCTCGCTTGTCGCTCTCCAAATCCACTTTATCGATCTGCACTTCGGTCGGACTCACCTTCTGCGTGTACAAGTGATTCGGCTCCTTCGCCCAATCGATCGGCACCTCTCCCGGTTCCAGCGTCCGCAACTTCTTCTCGCTTCCGCCCCGAACCGACCGCTGCACCAGCGTTCCCCCCACATCCAGTAGAAGATTCTCCCCGCCCGGCATCACGTCCGCCCATCCCGGTGCTTGCTTCAGCAACAACTTCGGTGTCGTCCCGCTTAGATCCGTCTCGTACAAACCCACCACCTGGCCCACTGGATTCCCAAACAACAGAATATGCTGTCCATCCGGGAACCAGTTGGCCGCGCTCACCTGAAACCCTTCCCAACTGAGCGTCTTTGCTTCCCCCGCCCCCACGGGAATCACTTGCACTTTCCCTGGCGTCTCCCCCGGCAGCACCACCAGTACCGACTTACCATCGTCGCTCACATCGGTTCCATACCCGCCGGAGCCGATCTTCACCGCCGCGCTGCCGTCCATCTTCTGCGCGTACACCGAGTAATCGCTCCCTGCGCGCTCGGACACGTCCGAAATCACGGCCTCGGTTCCATCGGGCGTCAGCCGCGGATTGACCGGCGCGCCCAGTCCTGTGAAATCGTGTTCGTCGCTCGATCCGTGTTGCACCAAAGCCGTTGTGAAGCGCTGCACTTCCGTGGACACCAGCGTCTTTCCCGCTGCCGTAATGTCGTGCACGCGCGTTCCGGACGTCCCGCAGTACACGGTCCTTTCTTTCCCCTCCGGCGTGCTTGCGCGGATGCAATACTGGTCGCCCGCAGCCGCCGCCGAATACCACACTTCTTTTCCGCTCGGTTGCCACGCCATTCCTTCGAGCGCTTCCCACTCGGCGGAGATCACTTTTTGCTTGCCGTTCCTGTCCAGCAGCAGCACGTTCCCGCGGTCATCCTTCGAACCGGCCGGATGGCGGAACACCGCCACATGCTTCCCGTCCGGAGACACACGAAGGTCGCTCAGCCAGTTGTCCGTGGCCAGCAGTACTTTCCCGATCGGATACTCCACCTGCCACTTGTCGTCTTTTCGGTCGATCACGGCCAGGGAATCTCCGTCCGGAGCCCAATCCGCGTCGTACACGTTGTCCATGAGTTCGCGCGGTTCCGTGCTCCCCATCGGCACGCGCGCCAGTGTTCCTGCCCACACGTACTGTCCCCAGAACTGCGGCCGCACCAGCACGGCCAGGTGGTCCCGCGACGAGACCGCCAGCACCAGCGCTCCGTGCAGCCCCGCAGGCACCGACGTCGGATAATCCTCCCGGATCACATACGTATCCGCCACGCCGCCGCTCAACACCCCGCTGTACACCAGCGTTTTTCCCTCGGACAAAAATCTCCCGCGAATCACCGTTCCGCGTTCAAAGGAAAGCCGCTCAAAGCTCGCCACCGGCCTCGGCGCCGGCCGCAGGCTCCATGAAATCGCCGCTCCCAATGCCACGCAAGCCAGCGCGCCCGCTCCCAGCAATATCCATCGCCGCACGTTCGCGGTTCCGCGCTCCTTCACCGCCGCCATCGCAGCGGTCGGCGAAATTCCCGTGCCGGTTCCGCTCAGCGCCTCGATCGCAAACGCCAGGTCGCTCGCCGACTGGAATCGCTGCTCCGGATTCTTTTCCAGGCACCGAGACACAATCCTTTGCAGCCCCAGCGGCCCCTGCCAACCTGTCTCGCTCAGTTCCAGCGGCTCTTCCCGAAGAATCGCCGTCATCGTTTCCGCGACCGTATCTTTCTTGAACGCGCGCTTCCCGGCCAGCATTTCGTAAAGCACCGCGCCAAAACTGAAAATATCCGACCGCGCGCCAGCCAGTTCGCCCCGCACCTGCTCTGGCGACATGTAGCCGACCGTGCCCAGCACCATTCCCGGCATGGTCGTCGGGCTCGTCAGTGTCACCGCGCTTTCCATGCCGTGATCTTCCAGCACCAGTTTCGCCAGCCCGAAGTCCAGAATCTTCACCCGGCCGTCGCGCGTGATGAACACGTTCTCCGGCTTCAGGTCGCGGTGGATCACGCCGCGTGCGTGCGCCGCCGCCAGCCCGTGTGCCATTCCCAACGCGTACTCGATCGCCTTCCGTGTTGGAATCGGGCCCTGACCGATTTTTTGACGCAGTGTTTCCCCTTCGAGGAGTTCGCTCACCAGAAACGGCGAGCCTTCGTAGCTCCCGATGTCGTGCAGCCCCATGATGTTTGGGTGATTCAGCGCTGCAATCGTCTGCGCTTCCTGTTCGAACCGCCGCAGACGGTCCTGATCCTTCGCCACTGCCGCCGGCAACACCTTGATGGCCACATCGCGCCCCAGCCGCGTGTCCTTCGCGCGATACACCTCTCCCATGCCGCCGGCGCCGATCGCCGCCACAATCTCATACGGCCCCAATTTTGTTCCTGGATTCAGCCCCATGTCTGCCCGCGATTATACTTTGGACTGCGTGTTGGGCCATCCTCCAAGTACTTACTTGAGGGTGCCCCAGTCTAGGGTTTATCAGGGTAGGCTCTTCCGGTCCTCTTCTCCGTGTCCTCTGCTACTCCACACTCACCACGCTCAACTTGTTTCCGCTCTCCTGCAGAATCAGCGCCAGGTGCGATCGATTCGTCCCCGCTCCGACAACGCTCTTCGGGTCCACTTCTAGTTTCTTCGTCTCTCCGGACTGCGTATCCCACAACGTCTGCGCTACTGGTTCCAGCTTGAAGTCATCCACAACCAGCGCCGCCACTTTCTTTCCGTCCGGTGACACGCACACTCCGAAAATCGGAGAGCCGGCTTTGCTCGAGGTCTTCACAATTTTCCCCGTGCTCGTGTCGAACAGCCGGATCGCGCCGTCCGCGCCCGCCACCGCAAAGGTCTTTCCGTCGTCGCTGAACGCCGACGCGAACGGCTCCAGCAGTCCCGCCTCCGTCGCATAGAGCTGCTTCCCCATGCTGTCATACATGCGCAAGTTCGTATCTTCGTCGGCGGACAAAACCATTTGGCTGTTCGCAGAAATCGACGTCGTCCACGTCGCGCCCAAGTTCGTCACGCCCGTCCAGCGCTTTTGCCCCGTTTTCAAGTCCCACACCTGCGTCGGATAGATAGACGTAGCAATCGCCAGGAATCCTCCGTCCGGCGAAACCGCCAGGGCCGACACGCCCGACTGTGCATCGATCCTCTGCCGCACTGCACCGCTCTCTGTATCGAGCACCACCGCTTTCCCGTTTCCCTTTTTTAGGGCCACCGCCAGCGTCTTTCCCCCACCGCAGGCCAAAACGCCGCTTGCGTTTCCCTCCGCTATCTCGATCCTTCGCGGCTCCGGCGAAGGAGTCTTCCACACATACACGGCTCCATCCGCACCGCTCCCCACGATCTCGCTTCCCCCGTCGCAGGTCACCGCCGACACGATCCGCACGGGAGCCGACAGTTCCAACTCTTTCTTGAGGGTTTGCCCGCGCGCGGCACTCGCGCACAGACACGCAACCGCGCCAGCCAGCAACACCTCGCGTCCCCCGCAGCTCATAGTGTCTCCAGAACGAGCTCGAAGTCCGTGCTCGCCACCATCACCTGCGGGTCGCCCTTCAGCATCACCGGACGTACCAGCTCCCGCGACGTTATCAACGGATCCTTTGTATAGTTTTTGTCTGGATCACCCGCAAACACCGGGTCTGTCGCGAAGTACATTTGTGTCACCAGCGGTTTGTACCCGGGCGCCGTCACCGCAAAGTGAATGTGCTGGCACACGCGCGCCGGATAGTGACCCGGCATCACCGAGCTGAAGCCATAATTTCCCTGCGCATCCGCCAACAGCGCCGCGCGGTATCGGTAGCCCTCCAAGTCGTAGTGACCAAGATGGTCCGTCTGCCACACCTCAATCTTCGCGCCGGATAAAATATCGCCTCGCGTGTTGTAGACCGTCCCGCCGACCGCCAACGGCATTCCCGGATCGCTCGCGCCGCGCAGGGCCGCCGTGCTCGGCGCATTCCTCTTGTAAAACGGTCCCAGTTCCGCTTGCGGGGTCGCCGCCCGCGTTCCCTTCCCCGCCTGAAACCACGCCTCTGCCGCGGCCGTCGGATTCAGATTGCCCGCCAGCTTCACTACGCCCAGCGCCACTGCTTTTGCCAGTAATTCTCTTCGTCTCAGCTCCATGTGCCCCCCTCCGAATGCGGAGCAGCCTACTCCCAACCGTCCCCGTTGGTCAACGTTGCTTCTTCACCATCGCCTTGCCCTACCCCCCTCCCGTACTCGTTCTGGAAAACCAGTACCTTCGTACAGTAGCCCCCTCACCTGCCCCCCTTGTTAAATAGCTAGAAAGGGGGCGCCTCTATGAAGCGACTCATTCTCGGGCTCTGCGCCGTGACATTCCTGGCTTTTGGGCCTCTTTTTGTGGCCCCGGCCCATGGCTGGTGGTGGCATCACTCCAAGTCCAAACCGGCTGGCGCAGACAAGTCCTCGGCCCACCACGAAAAGTCCCACATGGACAAGCCCGTGGCCCTCTACCAGAGCCCCCGCACGGTAGGCTTCTGGCACAAAAGCCCCGGCCCCATGGGAGCCGGCTCCGGCGTCAACGAAGGCAAGGCGCAGGCCGCCAGCAACCCGAATCCGTCACAGAACCCTTCCGCCCAGGCTTCTCATCACCACAAACTCTTCGGCTGGTTCCACCACCACGACTCGGCTCCAGAAGCCGCTCCGTCCGGCGCTGGCCCGGGCACCAACAGCAACAACACGAACACCACCCCGGCCACCACTTCCGCCTCCACCGACAACAATAACTAGCCCGCCGGAAACGGTCGCCTTCTACCTGTTATTCGATATCTCGACAGTAGGGTACTTTCGCAAACAGAGAGACTTACGTTCCATGACAACGCCCGAGGGATTCCTATGCGCCGATGGCGGGCCACCTTCGTGGCAGAGGTTCTGCCATCGCCTACATCAGCAGCACCAAGATCCAGCGGGGACAGTCACGAGAGCAACGGCGTGAATGAGCTCAGTTCGGCGGCCCGCACCTATAGCCACTCCCTCGTTTTGAATAAACACCTTTATGGTCGGTGCCCCCAAGACGGTGGAGCCTTATCTTATAAGGTCCGACATGTGTAAGGAGCTGACGCTCTCTTATCCAGAGAGACTAACTGCTGCTCCCTTTCTCTTTCCTCCGAAAATGCAACAACTTCTTCACCTCCGCCACCACCATCCCCTCTGAGTCCTTTATCTCCACCGCAAATTCCCTCTCGATCTTCTCCTCGTTTTCCAAGGCCCGCCGAACCTCCGCAATCTGTTCCTCGCTTAACCGGAACTCCGCCCGCACCGTTCCTTTTCCCGGCCTGCGGAATCGGATCGACGCGCTCTTGTCCCACACGACATACTCCCGCCCCAAATTCTCGATCAGCATGACCATGTAAAACGGATCGGCCATCGAATACAGCGACCCGCCGTAGTGCGTCCCTACATAATTCCGGTTCCACTTCCTCAGCTTCAGCTCCACGTCCACCGCCCGCCAGTCCGGATCCAGACGAGTCACGCGGATCCCGGCCCCCAGAAACGGTGGCCACACGTTCATCAACACCCGCATATTTTTTTTCAGGATTTTCTTCATTCCGGAATCAAGCCCACCACGCCGCCCGCAACCGCGAACGCACGATTCTTAGTTGTAAGTTCTAAGTTTTAAGTTATAAGTTCCCCGTTGCTAGTTTTCGCTTCTCTCCTTTTTCACTCTTATACTTCTTTTCTTTTTCCCTCTCCGTGCCCTCTGTGGTGAATCCTCTTCTATGCGTTCCTCCACGTCCTCGGCGTCTCTGCGTTAGCTTGTTCTTGCCTTTCTCTCGCCACTCGCCACTTCTCCTCCGTCTCCTTTGTGGTGAGCTTTTTTTCTCTTCCTTGCCTCCTGCTTTACTCTCCCTTTACCTCCACCGCCACTAGATTCCTCACCGACCGCGCCGGCCTCTTATCTTCGGCCACCACCAACTTGAACGGCCCCGAATGTGTGTCCAGCGGCTTGCCGTCCATCGTGTCCGCCAGCACCACATCTCCGGGATGAAAACTCGGGTCCACCTCCGCCAGCGAAAACACCGCCTTATACCCATCCGACCCGGTCGCCAGCACATAGCACCCTACGGCTGTGCCGCGAAACTCTTTCCCCATCGGCGCGCCATACTTCATCAGCAAATCCGCCAGCAGCACGCCCTCATACGTTTCATCTGCATTCGAGTGCGTGTTGTGCAGGGTCAGCGTCTTCCTCGGCATCCCCTTCAACTCTTCCGCCACGATGCGGAACTTCTCCGGGAACGGCGCCACCGTCAGCAGCACAACGCCTTTTTCCGGCGCCGCCTCCACGACCACCGGACCCCCACCCGTGCCAATCTGCAGCACAACGGAAACCCGCTGCGCCTCGGCTCCCGCCTTCACTTCGATCGGCGCGATGAAACTCTTGAACCCTTGACTCTGCACCACCAATCCGTGTTCTCCGGGGGACAACAGCAGCGTCAATTCTCCCTTCTCATTTGTCTCCATCTTCTCTGGAGCTTTTTCCGCCACCGGTGCCACACGAACCTGCGCCCCACGCACCGCCGCCCCCGACGGGTCCTTCACCACAATGACCACCGGCTGCGCCTTTTTCTCCGCTGCCTGCCGCGCCCGCGCCGCCACCCCAACCCCACACACAACCAACATTCCAGCCGCCATCCACACCACCACCCGCACGACCCTCTTCCGCAGTCCCATTTTTCATTTTCCTCCCGCGCCCCATGCTGAAACCCGCGACGAAGAAGCGCCTCGCCAAGCTTGCCCTTCAATCCGGCCGCAGCGCCAACTATCTTGTCGCCGACGCCGTCGAGACCTATCTAGCTGACCAGGAACGCCTTCGCGTCGACCTCCGCTTCTCCGCCTTTGCATGTGGGTTTCTGCTTTTTCTCTCACCACTCGCCACTTCTCCCGTCACTTCCTCCCCACAAATCTCAGCCGCGCCGTGAACGCTCTTCCCTGCCCGCCGGTGAACGTCCCATAGTTCGGAGCATCGACGTTGTTGTACACGATGTTCGGGTTCGCCCGGTCCATGATGTTGATCGCCGCCACGCGCACCGCAAAAATCCGGTTCTTGAACGTGAATTTTTTCTCGACCGCCAGCGTTAGGCTCGCATAATCTGGGAACCTCTGCGAGTTCGCTTCCCCAATCAAGAACTGCTGCTGGTTGATCGAGCTGTAGGGAAACCCCGTGTGATACTCGAAGAAATACGTCAGCAAAATTCCCCAAATCGGCGTGGGGATGCTTCCCCAGGTCAACAACCGGTTCGGCGCGTCCCAGCTCAGGGGCCCGGCCTGCTGCGGCGCAAAATACAGCGAACCGAGCATCGGCTGCAGAATCTGGTTGGAATCCGCCTTCGACCTCGTGTAGCTGCCGGACAGTTCCGTCGTGTTTTTGAACGTGTGCCGCGCCGACACCGTCACCCCGCGGTATTTGTCTTGCCGCGTCGTTTGCAGCAGAAAATCGGACCCGATCTGCCCCGGCGACAGCGTCTCGTACACCAGCCCGTGATGCTGGTTGCGCGCCAGCAGGTCTATGCCGACCAGGGTGTTCTCTCCGATGCGTTGCTCGTAACCCGCGCTGGCAATATCGAAATACGGTTGCTGCAGACTCTGCAATCCCCCCGCAGGCAAGACAAATGAGCTTGTCGCCGGGCCTTGCACAACAATTTTTCCCGTAGGGTCGTATAGCGTGTCCACTTCCTGCTGGTCGTATGCTTGCCCAATTACGGACAGATTCAGAGGAATGTCGTACATCCCCCAGCCAATCGAGAACTTCCCGCGATTGTCCTTGAACGGCATCCAGTTCAACGAAACCCTCGGCTGCACCAACGCCGACTGGAACAACCGGTCCCAATCCGCGCGCACGCCCGCCTGCACCACGATCTGCGTTATCGGCGACCAGGAGTCCTGCACGAATCCGCCCGCCAGAGAATTCGTTACGTGAAAATCCGGATTCCCCGTGAAGGTGGTCAGCCGGTCAAGAGTCAGGTCCGCACGCAGCGCCTGAATCTCCCCGCGCGTCGAGGTCTGGGTCAGTTCCACGCTGGAATAGTTCGCGCCCACGGAAAGCGTGTGAGTGCCGTGCCACTTCACTGGCCCCCGAATCGCGTCGCCAAACAACTGCCAGCGCCGCGCGTCTTGGTTCTGCTTCTGGAAATAGTTCCCCTCCGACCCGTTCACCAGCAGGATGTATGGCTGCGTGCCCTGCGGCGTGGCATCGTTGATCAGATCCTCCGCGCCAAACCCCAGTTCCACCACCGTCTTCTCGAAATAGCTCTGCTCCTTCACGAAGCCGAACAGCTCCCGTTGATTCATGTCCGTCGTCGTGGACTGCGGGTTCAGCGCGCTCAAGCCCGCGTTGGCGTTCTCCTCCACATTCGCCAGAAAGCCGAAATGCAGACTGTTGTTCGTGGACAGCTTCCACAGCATCCGCGACCAGGTGTCACCGCCGTACTGCTGCGAAATGTTCGGCTGGCCGGGCGGCAGCCCCTTGATGACGCTCAGCGTGTGCAGAAAGTCCATCGACTCTGAAAACCACAGCGTGTCCGCAATCATCGGCCCCGAGAACGTTACCCGGGGATAGAAATTCCCGAACTGCGTGCCTTGCTGAAGACTGATGCCCGGGATAAAGTCCGTTGCGTTGAACCGCCAGCGGTCGTCGCCTTCGCGGGTCAAGTAATTCAGAATCGCCCCGCCCGGGTGGGCATACTCGGCCCCGAAGCGTCCCGTCTGAACTTCCGCCGTGCGCACCGCGTCCACAATCATGCGCGAAGTCAGCCCATTGCTTGCCGGGTCGCCCACCTCCACGCCGTCCAGCAAGTACTGCACTTCCGTATTGTTTGCACCGGCCAAGTGCAACTGGTTGGAGCTGTCCATGATCACCTGCGGCATGGCGATCAGGCTCTGGAGCAGGTTGTGGGCACTTGGCACCGGGATGTCGATGATCTGCTTGGCGGTCAGGTCCACCGTGCTTGTAGTCGTGGTCGTGTCGATGCGGTTTTCGGGGACCGTGACGTCCACCTTCTCCCGAACCTCTTCCACGTGGTTCAAGGTAAACGTGAACTCCGTGCTCTCCGCCGTCACCTCAATTTTCTGATTCTCCAGAAGAAAAAAGCCCGGCTTTTCGATGCGTGCTGTGTATTCCCCAGGAAGGAGATCTGGGAAGGAAAAATAGCCGGAGTCGTCTGTTGCTGCTTCAAGAATCTGACCGGCAGCGAGTTGAAGTTTTACTTGAGCATTACCGACGGGAATTCCGTTTTCATCAATGACGCGTCCCTTGAAGGAGATGGGCGCGCCCACAGCGCGACCTGCGCCTAGCAACGAGATAAGCGCCAGACCCACCGCCAGAATGAGTCGAAGTCTCTTCACCGAAGCTCCCCCACGAGCCGGGAAATGACTTCAAGTTTTACTTCACCATCGGAGTGCGGCGAGCAGGGCGAGCATCTCTCTTCGATCCTGCGCCAGAGATTTCTCACCCCGCAGACTCCGTTCGGAGCGATTCCGCGAAGGAACTACCTTACCTCTTGCCCTTCGCCTTCTTTGCTTTCGCTTCTTCGACCACGGCCTGGGCTGCCGCCAGCCGCGCGATCGGCACGCGGAATGGCGACGCGCTCACGTAGTTCAGCCCGATCTGGTGGCAGAACTTCACGCTGTCCGAGTCTCCGCCGTGCTCGCCGCAGATTCCCACTTCCAGGTTCGGGCGGGTCTTCCGTCCCTGCTCCACGCACCAGCGCATCAGCAATCCTACGCCGCGGGTGTCGAGGCTCTGGAACGGATCGGCCTTCAGGATGCCCAGCTTCTTCTCGTCCACATAGTCGGGAAGGAAGCGGCCCGCGTCGTCGCGAGAGAGCCCCATGGTCGTCTGCGTCAGGTCGTTCGTGCCGAAGGAGAAGAACTCGGCCACTTCCGCGATTTCGTCGGCAAGCAACGCCGCGCGCGGCAGCTCAATCATCGTGCCTATGACGTACGGCACCTTCACGCTCGACTTCTTGATGAGCGGATCGGCGATCTTGCGCGCCGCGTCCGCGAGAATGCTGATCTCCTTCTTGTCGAAGGCGACCGGAATCTCGATCTCAGGTTTTACTTTAACTCCGCTCTTCACGCATTCGATGGCCGCTTCGATGATCGCGGTCACCTGCATGTCCAGAATCTCCGGATAGGTAAGCGACAAGCGACAGCCGCGATGGCCGAGCATGGGGTTCGCCTCGTGCAACTGCTCGACGCGGCGCGCGATGGTCTCCACGGAGATGCCCAGCTCCTTCGCCAGCTCCTCCTGCTTCTTGCGCTCGTGGGGCACGAACTCGTGCAGTGGCGGGTCGATCAGGCGGATAGTCACCGGCAGACCGTTCATGGCCTTGAACAGACCGATGAAGTCTCGGCGTTGGAACGGCAGCAGCTTGTTCAACGCTTCCACGCGCCTCTCGCGGTCTTCGGCAACAATCATCTCCTGGATGGCCAACTGCCGCTCGTGACTCTTTTCTGGATGCTCGAAGTCGGTGAAAAACATGTGTTCTGTACGCGTCAGGCCGATGCCTTCCGCGCCCAGCTCGATGGCCTTGCGCGCATCCTGCGGGGTATCCGCGTTGGCGCGGACCTTCAGCTTGCGGATGCCGTCGGCCCACTTCATGATGGTTTCATACGCCTTGGGAAATTCCGGCGTCACCAGCGGCAACTGCTCGGCGTACACGGTGCCTTCACTTCCGTCCAGCGTCAGCCAGTTCCCTTCCATGATGCTCTTGCCGGACTTACCGTCTTTCATGGACTTGCTCGCATAATCGATGCTCAGCGTTTCCGCGCCGACGATGCAGCACTTGCCCCAGCCGCGCGCGACCACTGCGGCGTGCGAAGTCTTGCCGCCCGTGGCTGTTAGGATGCCCTGCGCGACCGCCATGCCGCCTACGTCTTCGGGGCTGGTCTCGCGTCTCACGAGAATCACCTTCTCGCCGCGCTTGGCCCACTCTTCGGCTTCCGCCGCGCTGAACACCACTTTGCCGACCGCCGCGCCCGGCACCGCGTCGATGCCGTGCGTCAGGATCTTCGTCTGCAGCGACTTCTTGTCGAACTTCGGATCGATTACCGGATAGAAGAGACGCTCGATGTCCGCGGGCGTGATGCGCTGCACCGCCTGCTCCTTGGTGATCAGCTTTTCATTGGCCATGTCCATGGCGATCTTGAACGCCGCGGCGGGCGTGCGCTTGCCGGTGCGCGTCTGCAACATGTAGAGCTTGCCGTCCTCGACGGTGAACTCCATATCCTGCATGTCCTTGTAGTGCTTCTCCAGCGTGCGGCGAACTTTCTCTAGCTGCGCGTAGGCCTTCGGCATGATCTTCTTGAACTCAGTGAGGTGTACCGGCGTGCGGATACCCGCCACCACATCCTCGCCCTGCGCGTTCGTCAAATAGTCGCCGTAGAAAACCTCCTCGCCGGTGCTGGGGTCGCGCGTGAAGCACACGCCCGTTCCGGAATTGTCACCGGTATTGCCGAACACCATCTGCACCACGTTCACGGCCGTGCCAAGCAGGCCGGTGATCTTCTCCACGCGGCGATAGGTGACTGCCTTCTCCGCCATCCACGAGCCGAACACGGCGCCGATTGCGCCCCACAACTGCTCCATCGGGTGGTTCGGAAATTCCTTGCCCGCGTTGTCCTTGAAGTATTCCTTGTACTCGGCGACCAGCTCTTTCCAGCCGCTGGCCGGAACCGCGGTGTCTTCCTTCACGCCGAGGCGCTTCTTCATGTCTCGGAGGCGGTGCTCCAGGTCTTCCTTGGACATGCCCATTACGACGGTGCAGTACATCTGCACGAAGCGGCGGTACGCGTCGTAGGCGAAGCGTTCGTTGCCGGTGGTCTTGGCCAGTCCCTCGACGGACTTGTCATTCAAGCCCAGGTTCAGAATCGTCTCCATCATCCCAGGCATGGAGCGCGCCGAGCCGGAACGCACGCTGACGAGCAGAGGATTGTTCGGATCACCGAGCTTTTTCTTGGCGGCCTTTTCGAGCTTGGCGACGTTGTCCTTCACCTGCTTGGCCAGCTCCGCGGGATATTTCTTGCCGTTCTTGTAATAGTAGTCGCACGCCTCCGTCGAGATGGTAAAACCGGCCGGCACGGGGAGACCGATCTTGGTCATCTCCGCCAGCCCGGCGCCTTTGCCGCCGAGCAGGTCACGCCACTCGCCGTCTCCTTCTGCTTTCCCTGCACCAAAGAAATAGACCCACTTTTTCACGGTACGCCTCTCTCTGTAAGTTTGGCTTACTCTGTCTGGCCGGCTTGCCTGCCGGCCCTTTCAAAACTCGCTTCGGCTGTTGGCGCGTCAGCCTAACCCTTCCATGTTGCCCGCAGAGGCCGTGCTGCCCTGTGACGCAACGCACATTCTTCAAAATAGGCATCACGCCCCTCTGGAGTGCGAGAGCAGGGCTCCCGCGTGATCGATTCTCTCAGCGGCTACCCGAGAGCTGCCGCAAATGCAAAATGTCGGCGCGCCGACATTTCCTCGAAGAACACTTCCGCGAAAACTGAATTGCAATACTTCAAGTAACCTTCCATCCACTCCCAACGCTCCGCGTGCCGCCATTTTGAACCCAGCCTCCGCGGTGGATGGCGCGCGCGGGGCAGCCACCACGTCAGTCAGAATGTCGGCGCGCCGACATTCTGGAGTGCGGCAGCTGGCCGCCGCTTTTTCCGGTGGCAGCCGGACCTCCCAACCAAATTCATACCGCATGGCTGGAGCGGCCACCGCTCACGTCGCAAAAGCGGTAGCAAGCTACCGCACTCTAAAAACTACTTCTCCTCACCGGCCAGTTCCGCAAAGTCCGCTATGGTGGTGAACTCCCGCAGCAGCTCCGCGAGCAGCGCCAGGCGATTGTTGCGCACCGCTTCGTCTTCCGCCATCACCATTACATCGACGAAGAATTGATCCACCACCTTGCGCAGTCCCGCAATCTCCTCGAGCGCTTCCTGATACTTTCCCGCGCGCTTGTCCTCGGTGACCTTCCCCGCGGCCTTGCGCACGGCGGAATACAGTTCCCTCTCCGCGTCCTTCTCGAATAGCTCATGATTCACCGGCCGCACTTCCGTTCCGATGTTCGCCTTTTCCAGAATGCGGCGAATGCGCTTGAAGGACACCGCCAGCGGCTCAAAATTCTTCGACTTGCGAATGGCCTTCAGCGCCTTCAACCGCTTCTCGGCGTCAACCAGGTCGTCACTACCCGCGCGCAGCACCGCGTTCACTTCGTCGTACGCGTATCCGGACTTCTCTCGCAACACGAATCGCGCGCGTTCGAGAATGAACTCTAGCACCTGCGTCTCCTGCTCCGGCGTGATGGCCTTTTTCGGCGGATGATGCAGCAACGCTTTCCCTGCCGCGCCGATGAAGAGCGACAACGAAATCTGCAACCTCCGTTCGAGCACGATCTTCACGATGCCGAGGGCGGCGCGCCGCAGCGCGTACGGGTCGCTCGAGCCGGTGGGCATCACGCCGACGGAGAAGCAGCCTACGATGGAATCGAGTTTGTCTGCCAGCGCCACGGCGCAGCCGGTGAGGTTGCGCGGGATGGGATCGTCGAGGCCCACGGGCCGGTAGTGGTCGTACACCGCGTCGGCCACTTCCTCGGATTCGCCCTGCGCGAGGGCGTAGAGCCCGCCGACGACCCCCTGCAGTTCCGTGAACTCGCGGACCATTTCGGTGGCGAGGTCGCACTTGGCCAGTTCCGCGGCGCGGTCGGCATCGGCCACGTGCGCCTGCAACACACCGAGGTTGTACCAGCCTTCGGCCAGCCAACGCGCGATGGCGCGTGTGCGCTCGACCTTATCGAAGTAGCTGCCAAGGCGCGACTCGTAGGTCACCTTTTGCAGCTTGGGCAGGATGTCCGCGAGCTTGACCTTCTGGTCCGACTCCCAGAAGAAGCGCGCATCGGCAAAGCGAGCGCGCAGCACGCGTTCGTGCCCGGCGCGGACCAGGCCCTTGGTGTCTTTGGCGAGGTTGATGACCGCCAGGAAATGTGGCGTCAATTCCCCGCCCCGTTTCTCCACGGCGAAGTACTTCTGGTGATCGCGCATAACAGTGATCAGAATCTCGTCGGGTAGTTCTAGGAACGAGGGGTCGAAGTCGCCTTCGATCACGCTGGGAAATTCGTTCAGGTAGGTCACCAGTTCCAGGAGATTCGCGTCTTCGTGGACATGATAGCCGGCGCGCTTGGCATGGGCGGCGAGTTCGCGCGCGATCTTCTCTTTGCGCGCTTCGGGGCGCACGATGACGCCGTTAGCGTGGAGCTTCTTCTCGTAGTCGGCGAAGTCCGAGACGCGAATCTGCGCCTGACCGAGGAAGCGGTGTCCGGCCGTGGTGTCGCCGGAGGTCACTCCCCCGAAAGAGAACTTCAGTGGCTTGCCATCGATAACGGCCACGATCCAGCGGATCGGGCGAATGAAGCGCGCGCCCTTCAGGCCGGTCCAGGTCATGGTCTTGGGCCAGGAGAGGTCGTGAATCACACGCGGCAGGATTTCGACAAGGAGCTCGTGCGCGGTGCGGCCGCGCTTGGTGACGCGCGCGGCGATACTTTCCCCCTTGGGCGTGGTGACAAGGAAGAGTTCGTGGAGGGGCACACCTTGTTTCTCCGCGAAGCTGACTGCGGCTCTGGTCGGCGCGCCGACATTATCATAGGCCACAGACTTGGGCGGGCCGGTGATTTCCATCTCCACGTCGGCCAGTTTGGCGATGACACCGCGGACCCAGGCAGTCAGGCGGCGCGGCCCGCCGAAGGTCTCGACGGTCGCGCCTTCCATCAGGTTTTCGGCGGTGAGGTGCTTCTCGAGGATGGACTTCAGCTCCGCGACGGCGCGCGGCAGCACGCCGGCGGGAAGCTCTTCGGCTCCGATGTCGAAGAGGAGTTCTACGCGCGCGGGCACTTTGGCTGAGGTTCCCTTTGGAGGCGTGGCCTTCGTTTTCGAATGCTTCACAGAGGTTCCCTTCTTTGTCTTTGCGATCTTCGCGGGGGCGCTCATGCGGCCACCTCAGGGGTGCAATTCCAAATCGGGAATGTCGGCGCGCCGACCTTCGGTGAGAAGCCGAGAGTAGAACCGAAGAGAGATTCCTCGGGCAAAGAACACCCTCGGAATGACGGTTTGCTGAGAGGAGGAAGCCTCACGAATGCACCCCGTGCGCGGGGCTGCCCGGTATCCTCGGCGAGCCGACATTTTCCTTGCCGCCAACCTGCTCGAGGTAAGCCGCGGCGGTGCGGCAAGCCAGGGTGCGCACGCGCTGCATCAGCGCCGCGCGCTCGGTGGTGGAGATGACCCCGCGGGCATCCATCAGGTTGAACAGGTGCGAGCACTTCAGGCAGTGGTCGTAGGCAGCAAGCAGGGGGTAGCGGACGCGCTCTCTGGTCGGCGCGCCGACATTTGCCGGCAGGTGCTTCCAACCCTCAATCAGCTCCTTGGCCTCCTTCTCGTGCAGGTCAAATTCAGAGCGCAGGGCCTTGGCGTCGCTGCGGTCGAAACTGTACTCGGACAGCTGCTGCTCCTCGGCGAGGCGGATCTGGCCGTAGGTCATCTCCTGGGTCCAGCGGATGTCGAAGATACTGGGGACCCCCTGGAGGAACTGGCAGATGCGCTCCAGCCCGTAGGTGATCTCAACGGAGATGGGGTCAAGATCGATTCCGCCGCTCTGCTGGAAGTAGGTGAACTGGGTGATCTCGAGCCCGTCCAGGAGCACCTGCCAGCCGATGCCCCAGGCGCCGAGCGTGGGCGACTCCCAGTTGTCTTCCTCGAAGCGAATATCGTGGGCGCGCAGGTCGATGCCGATGGCTTCGAGGCTGCGAAGGTAGATGTCCTGAATGTCTGCGGGCGAGGGCTTGAGGATGACCTGATACTGGAAGTGCTTGTAGAGGCGATTGGGATTTTCGCCGTAGCGTCCGTCGGCGGGCCGACGAGACGGCTGCACGTAGCCGACGCGGTAGGGAGCCGGACCGAGAACGCGAAGGAACGTCTCCGGGTGCATGGTGCCGGCGCCGACTTCGGTGTCGTACGGCTGCTGGAGGACGCAGCCTTGTTTGTCCCAGTAGTGCATGAGCTTGAGGATGAGCTCTTGGAAAGTGAGGCCGTGATACTGCGGTTTTGATTCAAGTTTTACTTTAAGTGCCACGCATTCTCCTGAAGTGCTGCTTTAACTCCCAGGCCTGCCGTGAGTTGATGCCAGTTTGAAGACTGGCCACTTCACAAACACGTTTCCGCAATGCCGGCCCAATCTTGGGGCCTGGCTCCCTTCTCGCGTCAGGGCAACCGGAAGGCGGGCCTTACAAAACCGAACCGTCGTGAACGTCACAGCCATTGTCGGGGTACCGACGAGTTCCGGAGGCTGCTACGTTTCGAGCAGACCGCGCGTGCTGAGCTTGCGCTCCGTGTGGTGTTCGATCCAGTTAAGCCCCGCTTCGCGCAGTTCCTGCACTCCCGGCAGCGCCGCCAGCGCATCGTCAAACTGATCGAGGCGCTGCTTGGAGAAAACTTCCGCAAGCTCACGCGCCTCGGACGACACCGTCTTCATCCCCGAGCGGCGATGCTCCGCGTCGTACAGCCCGGGATGGTGCGCATCCTCGAAGGCGCTTCCCTTTCCGAACGGCTTGCCGCACACGGCGCAAACATCGAAGCGCGGCAGCCAGCCGGCCAAGCGCACGGTCCAGAACGCGAAGTAGCTGATCGGCAGCGCCGTGCCGCCGCGTCGCTCGATCTCCTTGGCGGTGAGCAGGATGAGCCGGAACATGGCTTCGTTGACTTCATGCTCCGGGAGAACCTGTTCGGCCACTTCGCTGACCAGCGCGAGACCGGTGCTGAGGCTGTAGTCGCTCTGAGCCTTGTTGAAGGACTCGAGCAAGTCGGCCTGCTGAATGCGCACCAGGTCGCGCGTTTCCCGTTCGACGTACCAGATCTGCACGTGAGACAAAACTTCCAGCGTCGAGCCGTAGCGATTTTTCAGGCGGCGCGCGCCAGCGGCTACCCCGCGCATGCGTCCCGAGGCACGGCCCAGAAAACTGACCAGGCGGTCGGCCTCACCCAGCGGAAAGGTCTTCAGGATGATGGCTTCCGTTTCGCGGGCAGGCATGCGCAATGTCGGCGCGCCGACCGCGTCGCGGGGCGGAAGGGATACGGCCGCCAGCCACGGAAAACGAGCGCGCGTGCAGAACCTAATTACTTACCACACACAAGGAGGGGACGCAACGAGAGCGTGGGAGGAACTGTGGAGAATTCGCGGCGCGGAGCGTTCGCGCCCGCGCTCGGACAGAGTGAGGACCGTGACGGTTTGTAGAGGCGGATTTATTAGACCGCGCTTGTAGCGCAGATGCTGGCTTGCGCTAAGGAATGTCAGTGCGCCGGAATTCAGTGGCAAGCCGACAATAGAACCGAAGAGAGATTCCTCGGGCAAAGAACGCCCTCGGAATGACGGCTTAGTGAGGGGAGGAAGCCTCACAAATGCGTCCCGTGCGCGGGGCTGCGCAGTTGGTCGGCGCGCCGACCAAACCATAGAGTCGGACAGCCCTGCTGTCGCTGTTGGCGCTCACCCGGCACTAAGGAGTTCGTGACGAGCGCGCGCCGCTCCCGCCGGCGAGAAATGGCCTGCATATGAATTCTCTAGGAGCGGCAGCCCGGCTTCCGCTGAGTAAAGCGTGACAAGGAGCAATCGCACAAAAGGCAAGCTCGGCTACCGCACTCGAAGGGGCAGCGCCACAAAGCGCACAGCCCACGCCATAGCAACTGTTGCCGTGTGGCCATTTTTCATTTGAACGCCCCCATTTTGGGGCTTGCAGCGAAGCACGTTCTTTGCGGGAAAATCCCGGGCCAACTGCGCAGGGCTTCTATTTTCAGCATGTTGGCGAGAGCCACAGATTCTGTTAACCAAGAGTTCTAAAGGAGAAATATTATAGGACGCACCTGTGTGGACTTCCCTTGGGGGGCCTGGCCCTTCTTTGCTTCGTTTGCGGCTTTGGCGGGCACGCCACTTTTGTATTTGCGAATGGGTGGAATTGCAGTAGCGTGAGGTCACTGTTTGCCATTTACGAAATTTGGGGGAGTCCGATGCGGAGTGTTTTGTGGGGTGTTGTGTTTGCGGTCCTGCTCTTCCCTTTTGCGGGGAGCGCCAAGGCGCAAACGGTTCATTGTGCCTCGGCTGACGGAGGGAAGACGTATTGCGCCGCCAACACACAACACGGCGTACGGCTGGTGAAGCAGCGCGGCGAGGCGGCATGCAAACAGAATGAGTCGTGGGGTTATGACGAGAAGGGAATCTGGGTGGATCACGGGTGCGACGCGGAGTTTGCGTTGGGGGCGGAGACCGTCAAGACGATAACGTGTGCCTCAGCGGGAGAGAGAAAGTATTGCGACGCGAGCACGGGGCGCGGAGTCAGGCTAGCGAAGCAGCTTGGCGAAGCTCCGTGCAAAAAGGGCGATTCGTGGGATTACGACGGGCTGGGAATCTGGGTAGATAAAGGATGCAGCGCGGAGTTTGCCTTGGAGGGCAGGCAGCTGGGGGCGAGCGAGGCAAAGGAGCAGGCGGAAGGAGAGGCGACCAAGGAGAAGTCCTGCCTGAAGCAGGTCGGCAAAGCGCGCTCGGACCAGATGGTGAAGCAGTGTTTGCAGGTATCTCCGGCAACGCACCCGCCGTGCAATGCGCAAAATTCGTGTGAGCTGATTGAGGACGAAATCCGGAGAAGTTGCGGATTGTTGGGACCGGACGCACCGGGTTTCTGCGGGGGATATAAATAAGGACGGCGGCCTGGAGTGCACGCACGCGCCAAGGCAGCAGGTATCCGCGTAGAAGAGGGGTATATCGCACAAAAGCGTGCGATCGAAAAGAGTACCTCGCTGCGCTCGGAATGTCGGGTCATTTTAACTCAAGAATGAAGTTGGACGTAGCGGCGGGTGGTCATAGATTGACCCCCAAAGGCCACGGCTGGGCTGTCGCGTTCGGAATGATGGGGTTTTTCCGTATGCTGGGAATGCTAAGCTAGCGACAGTGCCAGTGACTCGATGATCCCTCTCAAGGACGACAACCCGACACGCACGTTTCCTTTTATCAATTGGCTTTTGATTCTGACGAACGTGGTGGTGTTCTTTTACCAGGTGAGCTTGCCGCCCCATGCGGCAAAGGCATTTGTGCTCCAGAACGCCACCGTACCGATGCGCATCCCGGCGTTTCTGGCGGGCTACCTGGGATTCAAGATGGCCTTCTACCCGATGTTCACCAGCATGTTTCTGCACGGCGGACTGATGCACCTGCTGGGAAACATGCTATTCCTGTACGTGTTCGGGGACAACGTGGAGGACTACTTCGGGCACCTGGGCTACCTGATCTTTTATTTGTTTTGCGGCGTGGGGTCGGCGTTCATTCATGTGCTATTCAACCTGCACTCTTCCCTGCCGGCGATTGGGGCGAGCGGGGCGATCAGCGGAGTGATGGGCGCGTACCTGGTGCTGTATCCACGGGCGAATGTGCTGATGTTGTTTTTCATTTTTTTGATACCAATACCGGCGGTGTTTGTGCTGGGGTATTGGTTCGTGCTGCAGTTCCTCTCGGGGATTGGAGAGTTTGGCGCGTCGGCGACGGGAGGGGTGGCGTGGTGGGCGCATGTGGGGGGATTTTTGATTGGGGTCGTGGTAGCGGGGATGGTGAAGAGAGGCGGTCGGTAGCAAGAATTGAGTCCGTAGTCGGTAGTCTGTAGTCGGAAGTTAAGAGCCTTCAGCCGCCAGCCATTAGCCAATAGCAAGGATCGAGTCAGCAACCTGTAGTCGGAAGTTCGGCCAAGGGCCATCAACTATCAGTCGCTACACGGCACAGAGCTTCAAGCAATTCATGAATGTTTGGAGACGTAGTTGACCAACCAGTCGGAAACTTCATGTGTTTGTTTAGATCCATGTAGGTCGGGAGTGATGATGTCATCGTGGAGAGCAGACTTCACGCTTTGCTTTAATAATTTAGCTTCATCGTACCAGCCGAGGAAGTCGAGCATCATGCCGGAGGCGAGGA
>Ga0187772_10000149_pt1 | contig 28710 bp, 39 predicted proteins | sample 0116_SJ02_MP15_2_FD_133137 | JGI IMG/M metagenome (GOLD analysis project Ga0187772, IMG submission 133137) | Tropical peat soil microbial communities from peatlands in Department of Meta, Colombia - 0116_SJ02_MP15_20_MG | ecosystem: Environmental > Terrestrial > Soil > Wetlands > Peat | place... | reverse complement strand
CACGAGGCGGCGCTCGCGACCGAGGTCATCAACACCAACGCCTCGGCCCACTTCGTCGGCGGCATTCCGATCGGCGAGAGCAGCGAGACCGGCGCGGTCGACCCCTACCTGCGCATGTTCGGCCAGCCGGGCCTCCATGTCATGGACGGGAGCGTGATGCCGGCCAATCCTGGAGTGAACCCGTCGCTCTCGATCACGGCCCTAGTCGAACGCGCGATCTCGCTCTGGCCGAACAAGGGCGACGAGGACCCTCGGCCAGCCCTGGGGTCTGGCTACGAGCGCATCACCCCGGTGCGGCCGCACCGGGCGTTCGTGCCGGCAGGCGCTCCAGGCGAGCTGCGACTCGACGCCACGAAGGAAGAAGTCATTCCCGCATATCCCTACTGAGCCAGCCGGACGAAGGAGAAGACGATGACAACCGAGCTCGCAGCCGAGGCCCTCCGCACCGTGGGGCGCGGCGACGCGATTCCCAACGACTTTGTCGTTCCCTACTACCTCGACGACCTCAAGCGACGGATCTCAGTCGCGCGAGTCGACGACCGCCTCTACGCGTTCGATGATCTCTGCACATGTGCCGACCGGTCATGCCCGCTCTCTGGAGGACTCCTGACAGGGACGACGCTCATGTGCCAATGCCACGGCTCCCGGTTCGACATCATCACGGGAGCCGTGATCAACGGCCCAGCGACCGAGGCGCTGCACGTGTACGAGGTGCACGAGGTCGACGGCGACGTTCAAATCCGGGTCTGATCGAGATGGGAACCGCGCCGCCCTCCGAGCGCGAGAGACTCGGAACCCAAGTTCATGGACACGCGCCCGCCGGAGGAGTCGCTAAGAGTCCAATGGCGGACATCGCACCCACGCCGAAAGCGATCGCGCTCGTACTCGTGCCCGCGTTGGTGCTCATGCTCGCATTCGCGTTCTTCTACGTCGGCGCCTTCCACGATCCCACACCACACCACGTGCCGATTGCCGTCGTGGGCCCGCCCGCCGTTGCGGCGCAGCTCAACCGCTTGCCAGGTGACCCGCTCGACGCGCGCCGGGCCCCGTCGCGCTCGGATGCGCTCTCGCAGATTGACGATCGTGACGTCTACGGCGCCTACGAGGCCGCCACGGACCGCCTGTTCGTCGCGTCGGCCGCCAACCGGGCGACCGCCATCGCGCTGGAAGAGACCTTCGACAGCTTGGCCGCTGCCCAGGGCCGGGCGGCGGTCCGCGTCACCGACGTCAAGCCGCTGCCTCCGTCGGACCCCAACGGCACCGCCGCGTTTTACGGGGTGATTGCGTGGGTGTTCGGTGGCTACATTGCCGCGACACTCATCGGGTTGATCGGGAGCCCGCGCAGCAGCAGCCGGCGCCGCGCTGCAGCGCGGATGGGGGCGCTCGCGGCGTTTTCCATCGTCGCTGGGATTCTCAGCGTGGTCATGTTGCGCGCCAGCTTTGACACGTTCTCGGGCCACCTAGCTGCACTGTGCGCGATCGCGGCAAGACGATCTTCGCCAGCGGCGCTGCCACCGCGGGCATCCAGGCCGCGGCCGGTCCGGCGGGGACCGGCCTCGTCATTCTCGTGTTCGTGATCCTCGGCAACTCCGCGTCGGGCGGACCGTTCGCACGGCCGTTGCTCCCTGGCCTGTGGAGGACGATCGGCGGCGTGTTGCCGCCGGGCGCGAGCGTCGACCCAGCGCGGTCGGCTCTGTTCTTCGACGGCGCGCGGATCGCGGGCCCGGGTCTCGTACTCGTGGTTTGGGCGACCGTGGGCACGTTGCTCGCTCTCGCGCTGGGCGGCCGGATTATGAATCCTGCCGACACCGAAGCAGCGGCCGCCGCGGGAGCAGCGGTATGAGCATGATCGTTCTTTCCGGAGGCGCCTACGGCCTCATGAACAGTGAGATAAACGGTCATCATCCCCTGACCGAAGTGCGCACCCCCGACGCCCAGAGGCTGATCGCGGCTGCGCTCGACCATGGGTTCCAGACGCGTGACGCGGAGCTGGCCCTTGCCCACATGCTGGGCGAATTGGCCGCGCCGCCGCCGTGACAGAAGCCGGGCAGATCTGCCGGCTCCTCGATGGCTCCGGGCACCTCGTCGAGGCCCGCCGACGTGGTCTGCGCGGAAGGTAGGGCTGCGGCTGCTTTCCCTGGCGGAGTAGGCGTGATCCTCGACGTCGAGCGCTGGCTCTTCAATCCTGATGACGATGCGGAAGAACGACCCCCAGCACCACCTGCCCACGAAGCAGCGGGTTGGACGGACGGGTGCTCAGACCTCTCTGCCTACCGCACGTGCTGGATCGACCTCGGCGGCAAAAGAAAATCTCGCCCGCCCCGACAGCACTTTCGATGCGCTGAGCACGGAGGCGCCGCAGCCGGTGGTCGCGGTGCGGCATGAGGTCTGGGCATCCGAGCTCGACCCCGACGCCCAGCCTGACCACCGATCTGCCTAGGCGACGCCGCTCACGCCACCGTCACAGCTCGGGCGCTCGCTGCTTGAGCGAGGTGTCCTCGAACGAACGTTGCACCCGGTTGGTCCGGGTGGTGTAGCGGCGCCCGGAGTCGAGGTGCTCGGCGATCGCGTTGAACGCGACTCACTTGCTTCCCGGGCTTCACGTCCCGTCTTCGCCGTCTCAGCCGCCGGACGCGTATCACCGGCTGAGCTTCCCACCACCGAAGGACGCCAGCCGGATCGGGATCACGTGCGCTCGACCGTGGCCACCGAATCCGCTATTTGCGGGCAAATCTTCGGTGATCTTCGGAGCCGCGCCGCGCCAATTTGCCCCGCACTCGGCGGGTTTCGGGGCAAATTGGATGAGTGGAGACGGCGGGTACGAAAGCTGCAAAGAATCCCGTATTCGCCTCGCGACTCGGTCACGCCCAGTGGCCGAGTTGTGGCCGACTTGATCAGTCGAGTCGCTAGTCCTGTGGCCGTCACGCGTGATCCGCCGGAAGACGCCACACGTCAGGTGGCCAGCGGCTCTACGTCTTAGGCGACGGGGGCACATGGTCCAGCGGGGCGCCGGCGGGTATGAGCGGCTCGCGCTGGACGCTGGCTTGGAACTCGCCGATCATCCGGTTGAAGTGCGTGGCGGTCCAAGTGTGAAGGTAAGGAAGCGACAGAGGCTCGCGTTCCTGGGGATCGCTGATCAGATTGATGAGGTGCGGCGTGGCCAGTCGCAGCGGCGGATCCGTCAGGTACTTCTGGACCACGAGCACCAGCTTGAAGTCGTGCCATTTCGCGCCGTACATCTCTGGTCCCATCCAGAACATGAAACCCTCACGCGCGGAGGCGTCCTGGCGGCCGGTGAGCCAGTCGAGTTGATCGATCCCGTCGATCACGCGGTCGGTCGGAGGGCTGACCCCGGCTGCGCGCAACAAGGTCGTGAACCAGTCGGTCACGTGCATGATCTCGTTGCTCGACCGCCCGGCCGGGACGTGACCGGGCCACCTGATCATGCACGGGGTGCGGAGGTCGCCCTCTCCGCCGGCGAAGTACGAGCCCTCCCAGTAGCCGGGTGAGCCTCGCCACAAAAGCACCTCCTCGGGCCCGTTGTCCCCGCCGAACACGACGATCGTGTTCTCGGCGACACCGAGCTCGTCGAGCAGGTCGAGCAGCGCCCCAAAGTCGGCGTCGAGCTCTAACAGGCTGTCGGCCCAATCCCCCTTCCCGGTCTTGCCCTTGAACTCCTCCCGCGGGATCACCGGCATATGCATCATCGAATGGTTGAAGTACACGAAGAACGGCGTCTCGGCGCTGACCGCTCCGCGAATGAACGCGGTCGCCCGTCGCAGGAACTCCGCGTCGCAGTCTCGCCGGACGTCGAGGGTCATCTGATCAAGCTCTGTGACGTCGGCCTCCCCGCGCCTGATCTCAACCATCCGCGAAACGGGATCGCGCTCAGGATCATAAAACGGATCGTCCGGCCACAGCGCCTCGTCATAGGTCCGCGGCGGCCCGTACCACTCCGCGAACCCCTTATCGGTCGGCCACCGCCCCGGCCCCTCACGGACGTGCCACTTACCGTAGACCGCGCACGTGTAGCCCGCGTCCGACAGGAGATCCCCGATCGTCTTCTCCCACGCCACCAACCCCCATCCCTCAGGCGCGCCGATGGGAACGCTGTGGGTGCCCGAGCGAACCGAGTGGCGTCCGGTCATCAGGGCCGAGCGGGTCGGCGTGCACTGCGATTCCGGGCAGTAGTTCGTCAGCCGCAAACCCTCCTCGGCGAATGCGTCGATCCGCTCGGTCGTCGTCCCGCGAAACGGCCCACCGCTGTAGCAGCTCAGCTCCCCGAAGCCGAGATTGTCGACGTGGAAGAACACGATATTCGGACGGCCAGCCACGCGACCAACCTTACGCAGATGCCGGAGTCCGGCGCAATCGCATCTGCCACCCAAGCTGGGCTTCAGCCAGGTTGCTTCGGCGGGCCGGGCCGAACAGAAACGCCCTCCGACCGGACCGGATGGAGGGCGCTCACGAGGTGGACGCGGATGCAAAGAATTCGAACTGCCGCGGGCATACCGGTCGACGCCGCCATCATCGACCGCGCCGACGTGCCGATCTACGTGAGGATCGCGGACAAGGCGAAGCAATTCCGGGAGCTGGGCATGACCGACCGCGAGATCGCGCGTGCGTTGCGAGTCACCGACAAGACGGTCGCTAAAGCCGCATGTGCGGCCGAAGCTCTCGTCCCGGGGGTGCCCCGGCCAGAAGATCGGTCTCATGATTGAGCGAGTCCTCTCCGCCTACCCACCAGAGACGCCCCGTATGAGGGCCACGACAACGGACCACGGTCAGACGATTCACGTGCTGCCCCGAAAAGGAGTTCGGCGGGACAGCACGCAACTCCCGACGAGCGCTCCGTCGCCGGAGCACAATCTCGCGATCGGCGGGTCGCACGGCGAAAGGGGTCGTCCGGCGCGCTGCCGCGGGACGATCGGGTTCCGCGCAAACCAATCACGCGGACGGCTGAGGCGGGACGATCGCTCCAGGGCCGGAGGGGTCGGCCGATGCCGCAGACAAGCAATACCGCGGCGGATGCCGCCGGCCCCGCGCGGATCGGCTTGCGGATCATCGGGGCGATGCAGCCGCGCGCCGGCCGCCGCGAGACAACTGAGGCCGTGGGGCATTGCGATCGTCGGCCGATCAGGGCCCAAGCGCCTCCCTCGTTGCCGAAGCGGTGGTGCGGACGATGAGGCCGGATCGCGATTGGAATCGTGCGGCGACGAGGACAGTTGTTGGGCGCAAGCGGCCACCGTCTGGGCAGGTGCTGCGTGTCCTGTGCAACGTATGCCAGACGAGCAAGGCTGCTTACCGTGCGGTGACTACGTCGGCTTAGCTACCCGTTCGGAAAACGCGCTTGCGGCGCTGTTCGCTCCGATCCCGGTCGGCTGAATGGGAAGGTGAACCGGCAGATCGGTTCGTCATCAACGCCGCAGGGGTCAGCCGTCCAAAGGGGCCAAAGCGGTCGATGCTCGTCGGACGCAGGCCCCAGGCTTCCCCTTTTAGCCCGTTGCAGTCGTCTGGCGGAGACCGCTCACGGCTGCTCCTCTTGCTCAGAAGCAGAAGCTGCGGTCGCCTGGTGCCGCGCTCCTGCTTGCCGCATTTGCGGCAGTCCCGCATGACGGGCGCGCCCTCACGGTCATGCGGTTGTCAGCTCGCAGGCTGAAGGTCCGGACGCGACGACGGTAGCCTGTTGCACCGGGCGCATGGACTGGAACAGGACAACTTTAGGCGAGCCGCTGCCGGACGCTGGCAACGCCGGGACGGTGCTCGTTCGCAGGAAGAGCCTTCGACGCGCGGCGCGCCGTGGTGCGCTGCTTGCGGCCCTGCTGGTCGCGGCTGGGACCCTGATGACTGGATCCGCCGCCGGGTTGCCGCTGTCGTGGTCGGCGCCGGTCTTGGTCGATCGGCACGGCCATCTCACCGAGGTCACGTGTCCCACAGTGCGGTTTTGTATCGCCGTGGATCGGGACGGCCGGATCGTCACGTCTCGGAACCCCGCCGGGGGACGACACAGCTGGAGCGCTCCTCTAAGCGTCGACAAGAACGGGCTGGATGGGCTTCCGAACGCGCTGTCATGCCCCTCGGAGAAGCTGTGCGTTGGCGTCGACAACAGCAGCGACGTCGTCACCTCGACCAACCCGATGGGTGGAAAGCGCGCGTGGACGGCGCCGGTGGAGATCGACTCGCAAGCATGGACGACGGGTGTGTCGTGCCCTTCGGCGAGGCTTTGCGTGGCGGTGACCGCTGCCGCTGTCGGCCCCGAGAGTGGCGGCGGCGTGTTGGTTTCGACTCACCCGACTGGCGGACGCCGCGCGTGGAGTAGGAGAGTCATGCTCGATGGGTTCGTGATGGACAAGATCGTGTGCCCGTCGGTGACGCTATGCATCGCGGGCGATCCCCTCGGATTCGGGGCGGCGTCGACTCACCCCGCGGGCGTTCGTCGAGCGTGGAGTCGGCTGTTCTTAATCGACAGCTTCCTTGCGTCGCTGCTACCGCCCGCGAACGGCGAAGACGAGGCCACGGGCCTGGCGTGCGCGTCCAACAGCCTGTGCGTCGAGGTCGACAACTTCGGGAACATCGCCACTTCGACAAACCCCGCCGGCGGGACCAACGCGTGGGGCAAAGCGGTGCGCGTCTACTCCGGTGCGCTCGAGGGGGTGTCCTGTCCCTCCGCGGAGTTCTGCATCGCAGTCGGCAAGGGCGGATACGTGGTCAGCTCGAGCACCCCGACCGCGCCAAGCGGCGCCTGGAGCGCTCCCGTGAAGATCGCGCCCTCGACGCTGACAGGCATCTCATGCCCGTCGACGACGCTGTGCGTCGCGATCGACTCCCTGGGTCACATTGTCGTGGGTCACGGTTGATCGATCGTGGCTGGACGCCCTGACTACGTGCCGCCGATCCGAGTCGGAGAGATGCCGAACCGGTCACCGTCCCCAAGCTCAATGCTCTTCGAACTGGTCTCCGCGCCACCTTCTGAAGCTGCGTTCGCTGTGTTCCTCCTGGCTAACGGCCATACCCTCGCTGGCTTCGTGGTCGTTGCCTTCTTCGTAATCTCGACGGTTCAGGCGGTCATCTACGTCCCACGAGCGTTGGCTGCCGTCCGCAAGAACCGCCAGCTATAGGAGCGGGGCGATGACTCACCGGCGGCCGCTTCAAACCGTTTCCTTTGCCTCCGCGCCTCTCGAGACCGAAAATGCCGGCCCAGAGCTTGCTGCCCGATAATCCCTACCGCCGACCTGCCTCACGTTTGCACTCGCTGGCGGCAACCAGGGACAGCGACATCGCGATTGGGCAGAAACGGGAAGTCTCGGCGGCGTCGATTGAGGTCGCGGCTACTGCTGCTTGCACCCGAGAGAGCGGTCGTGGGTGTCTCGTCAGACGAGACACCCGCTTCGGAACGGATGCAGCAGCCAGACCCGTTGAATCGAGACAGCCCCCTTGATCGAGAACCGGCAGTCTCGCGCTTGAGCGGGCAGGCGAGGGCGATGCGCTGCTGCTTCTAGCCCGGAGCAGCCACGCGACCAGCCACCACGACAGCTGCTGCTCCACAGCGATATGAGCGGCGCCCTGAGGGCACACCAGGCCGCTCTTGCCGCACCGCCTGGATAGCCCCGCTATGGCGCGACGTTCTGGTTTACGTGGAAGAGATTGTCGGGATCGTAGGCGCGTTTGACCTGAACCAGGCGGTCGTAGTTTTGGCGGTAGTTGTCTCGAATTCGGCCGTAATCGTCGTCCTGCATGAAGTTGATGTAGCCGCCGGGCTCCGAGTAGGCGGACAACGCGTTGTAGTAGTCGCGTAGCCACTTGATCCGCTCGGAGTCTTTGGCCGGGTCGGTCCAGCCCGCCAGGAACACCATCCCATACGTGGCGTCGCGGTAGGCGAAGGCGGTGTCGCTCGCTCCCACGCGATGGCAGGCGCCGTTGATCGGATACATGTGCATCGTGCAGGTCACCTCGGGGACCTGGGATCCATGCTCGACGTGGGCCGCAATCGCAGCATCCGGAAGGTCCCTGACGAAGGCCCCTTTCCAATACGCACGGAGCCCCTTCGGATAGAGCGCGTCGAAGGCGCCGTTCAGTGCCGGATACGGCAGCGGACCGCTTCCGTCGGCAACGATCGGCGCGACGTCTCGGAACGGTTTCAGCACCTTCTCGGCTTGGTCGACCGGGCCCGCCCAATGCACCACGACGATGCACAGAGTGTCGCCGTGCCGGTCCTCCGGGATGAACGGCAACGGCGGAGCGATCTGGAATCCAGGGAAGCCACCGAACTCCTCCGGAGCCTCGCGGATGAATTCATCGAACATGCGAAACACGGTCGCCGCGTCGTCCAGGTTGTAGAGGATCGGCCCGGCGAACACCTGCTCGACCTCGCTGAGCCGATACTCAAACGAGGTCACGACGCCGAAGTTGCCACCCCCGCCGCGCAGACCCCAGAACAGGTCCTCGTTCTCGCGTTCGCTCGCGGTTAGGAATCTCCCGTCCGCGGTCACAACATCCGCTGAGACCAGATTGTCGATCGACAGCCCGAGTGCGCGGTCCAGGTAGCCAATCCCTCCTCCCAGCGTGAGACCGGAGATGCCCGTCGTCGAAATGATCCCGCCGGTCGTCGCGAGACCGAAGGCGTGGGTCGCGTAGTTGAAGTCCCCCCACGTCGCTCCGGCATCGGCACGGGCCGTCTTGGTCGCCGGATCCACACGCACCGTGCGCATCCCCGACATGTCGATGACCACACCTCCATCGTTTGTCCCGAACCCAGGCCCGCTGTGCCCGCCGCCGCGCACGGAGAGATCGAGCGCGTGCTCACGGGCGAAGTTCACAGCAGCTATGACGTCGGCGACCTGCTCGGCCTCCACAACCGCCAGCGGACGCCGGTCGAACATCCCGTTGTGAACCGCCCGGGCCTCGTCGTAGCCTTCGTCCGCGGCGGTGATCACTTGTGCGCGCACCTGGTCACGCAAGGGCTGAACGGCCTCGTTGTCGGACGTCCCGGCTATGCCTGCCATTTCCTCACTCCTTCCGACGACAGAAGGCCGATCCTAAGCGATCATCTGACGGCTGATCAAGGGGCTGGCAGGTGACGCGATCGTGGCGGTCGTGCGTCGATCGCCGTGGTGCGGGCCGCGGCTGCCTTCCCCGGACCGAGCAGTAGCCGTCGTCGCGGCCGGTCACGTGGCTGCTGCGATCGAACAGCGGTAGTGGGACCGCCGCTATCGATCAGAAGTGGTTTCCGCTCTAGCCGTGCGTGCGCCCGCGCGATCCTCACAATCGAGGGTTTAGGCGCTGACGCACCGCGCCAGCTGTTGCAACCGACCAGGCGCGTGCCTCCTCGGTGGGAGACGCTGACGGCGACGCCGGACTCGCGAAAACCGTGGAGTTAGGAGGCGCCGGACCTGGCGAGGATGTCGTGCAGTTCCTCGAACGCATCCACGGCCCACCGTGCCAGCGCGTGGCCTTGCTCCTGAAGAGTCGTACCAGCGAGCAATTCGTCCGGGTACCCCCGGCGCCAGATCCGGTCCCAGGGACCGCCCACCAGCAACTGTTTGGGCAGGAGATGGAAGCGGGCGTTCGTGAGCTCGTCCGCAGTCGGCGGATCGAGCGCACTGAGGGTGCCGGGCTCGCCTGACGTGCCGACCGTGAACACAGGGACGCCTGCGCGTCCGTCTCGAAAGATCGAGCTGCTGTCTCTGTAGAGGTCGAAGTCAAATTCCCACCCTTCGACCGGGGTTCCACCAGGACGGCACGTTGGGAACATCCACCACGAAACACTGCTCCCGTACCGCGAGCCGTACTGCTCGGGCGCCAACGGGGCCCACATTTCGGCGATTTGCGCGATCGCAGCGGAACACATGAGGTCAAGCGCTTCGAACGCCTCTTTGTGGTGCGAGAAGGCGACAAGGTGCTCTGCGGTGATGCGGCCAGGATCCATCAGTCCCTCCTCTCGTAGGTACTGGCAGAGTTCGTCGACCAGGAAGGTTCCGACCTCAGTCGAGGTCGCGTAGGTCGCCAGCAACGCGGCCGTCTGCTGCCACGTCAGCCGCGGCACGGAATCGGGGATTTCCTCGTCCTCGAACCATTCGTAGCCCCGACGCGGCGCGATAAGAAGGACGGCGCCTCGCGTGGCGATGCGCTGCCGCTGTTGGGCGAGAACATAATCGTAAAGCTGGCCTCGACTCGGGTGCTGTGCCGTGCTTGACCTCGACCCAGATCACGATCGCCGGTCGATCGGTCGATCGGTCGACTCGAACGCCAGCTCGAGATCGGGCCGACGACTCCGGCCGTCCGCGGACACGATCAGTTGGCTCCGCACCCGGAGCGACCACGCACCGGTAGCCAATTCCTCCTTGAGCAACGCGAGCTCAGTGCGATTGGATAGGCGCTCATCCTTCAGAGCCAACTCGAGCCAGCCAAGGACGACGGCGGTCGCAAGACCGTCACATTGCGGATGCGCGAGAACCGCGGCGAAAACCTCAGTCAGCCGGTCCTCCGCTTCGCTCTACCACGGCCTCAGAGGACGTCGCGCAATCTGCCCCAGCAAGCCTTGCACCGGCGCGACGGCATGTCCGCGCCGTCGGGGCTGGCGTGCCGCTGCATCGTGGAAGACCTGCCGTGCAGGCGCGCGTTGGGCGAAGCCAGGCACGCGCCAGTTTCGCCGCCAGGATTGCTACGTTGACCGAATGAGGGTCGTTGTCGACAACAGCAAGGGCGCCGAGGCCCAATTCGCCACAAATCTGCAAGAAGCCTTGAACGCGGCGGGCTTCGAGGTTGAGATGCGCAAGCCATCCGCGCACGCCATGTACGACACGACCGTTCACTTCGTGGTTGAGGGCGTCTCCGTCCGCGTCCCGGAGGAACTCCGTCGGACCGAACTCAAAACGGTCGCAGCCGCGGTGCGAGATGCCGAGGCGCGCCGGCGCAACCAGGGTCGCCGCGTTCGAGCGGTGCCCATCTACCAGGGCGAGACGAGCCGCGTCCTGGCGTGGGTCGACACGGTCGACTCAGACGCGATCTGACCAGCGCCTCACCAATTCGCGCCGCTCGTCAGCGGTCGTCGTCGGGACCTCAGGCGGGACGACGCCGTTTTTGAATTTCCTGCCGGACCCAGGAGACCGATCTCTGCACCTGCACGAGTGCGCGCTCAGCCCCGCTGCCGGGCCTGGGCATTAGGCCGAGTTGGCGTGAGACGGTCATCATGTCGAACGAGATCCGCAACCGGCTGACGCGTCCATCGCGATACTCGTGGAAATCAGCTCCCTCGACTTCCCAACGGCGGCCGGTCGGCGCGAATCCGGGCGGATCGAGCACACCGGTGTGCGTGCCCCAGCCGCGCCAGTGAAAGGCAGCCCGCGGCTCACCGGGTATCACGTAGGGCCCGGCGACCAACTCGAAGGTCATGTCCGGGATGCCCCGCCAGGTCGACTCGAGAAATTCGCGGACGTCGGCGTGCCCGCGCATCGTCTTGGGCCATGCGTCGTCGTGGTACTCGACATCGTCGGTCATGAGCTCCAGGAGGCGGTTCACCTCATGCGAGTTCCACGCCGCCAGCCATCGCTGCGCGAAGTCGCGGATCCACTCGATCGAAACAGCCGCCGCAGGCTGGGTGGCGATCTTCGTAGCGACGGATGGGATGTTGGGCTCGGGCATGCTCGCCCCTTTCTGTCGCTTTCGCGGCCACGGCATCCCCTTGCCATGGTACTCGCTTCAAAACCCAACGCCTGGAAGCAGGTCCAGAGGCCCGCCTGTGGACAACGCCGTCGGTAATGCGCCGATGGTGGTCCGGCGGCCGCCGGAGCCCGTCACGTTGTAGCTGCCCGATCGAGCTATGGCAGCCGCGGCGTTGCCATCGCGGAGCTTGAACGACGAGCGGGGCTCACACGCCGCCGCTCTCTGTTGTGGCCGCGTCCGCAGCGCGCACGATGACCGTCAGCTCGCTGGGGTCGCCGAGCCCGGCCAGCTCGGGTTTGCGGACGTACAAAGACCCACCACGTACTCGCTGTCCTTGGCAAGCTCCTGATAGCGGATCGTGTTCTTCGTCTCGCGCTCTCGCTCAAAGCGCAGGATCAACTCAACGGGCATGGTGCCTCCTTCGGTCCCAGCCATGCAGGCGTTCGGTCCGCAATACGACTGTCGCCTCAGGGCATGGTCGCACCAGGACGGGAGCGACGCGGCCGTGGACTGCGCGCCGTCTTTCCCGGCTTGGTCGACCCTGACGTACTACGCCGCGATCTTGTCTTCGCTGGACGTTGAAGCCGTGGGCCTGTCATGCGCAGCTCCAGCTCATCGAGCGCGTGGATGGGCGCCGGGAGTCTGGCCGCAATCGCAATGCAGGCGGCGGCGAGGTCGATGAGCGCTTGCCTTTGTGCCCGCTCATCGCCGGAGGCGCGGGCCTGTTGTAGCGCTCGGGCCCTTGGTGCGAGCGGCGGCACGCCGCGCTCCTCATCGAGTTCGAGCTGCAGCTGAACCTCGAGCAGCGCATGCTCGTGTTGGGCGCTCATCGCGAGTCAGTCTTGCAGGACTGCCGGACATCCTGTCCGCCGCCGCGCCGGGTATACCGGGGTTAGCTCCAAACGTCACTTGTGGCAGCCGAGGTCTTTCGTGTGCCTGTTGACTGTCGATTCCCGCAAACGTCGGTGTCACCGCCAATGGTCGATCGCCTATGCGCGTCGCAGCAACGGAGGGGTTGCTACGGTGAGGCCGGGGCCAGCGCAGGGAACCTGAGAACTTCGGCTACAAGGAGAGCGTATGCCTCGGATCATCGTGACGACCGACGGGCCGACTGGCAGCGTGATGCTTAGCGAGCGGATCAACGCGACCGACTTCGAAAGTGGGCACTTCCGGGCGCAGCTCGTGGAACGACTTGCATGGGCGACCGGCGATGCCTGCGCAGCCGAGCAGGACAACCAGGACCGGGACAATTCCCTCTGAGCGCGGCGGGGAGGAGCCGCGGGCAATTCCACGACAGCACTCCTCGCGGGTGCCGCCAAGACTGAGAAAGCTGCGGCGGTTTAGGAAGCCTTCACCGGCTCAGCCTCACGCGGTCTCCGGGCTGCAGCGTGACCGGCGTTAGCCGCGGGTTCAGTCGTTCGAGCGTTGCGAGATTGATCCCCGTCTTGGCGGCGATCGACCCGAACGACTCGCCAGGTCCCACCGTCCAAAACGTCGGCCCTGGAGTCTTGGAAGGCAGCGCAACCGGATGCAGCGACAGGTTCAGCCGCTGCCCGGGGACCAGCGCGCCCGGGTCGGTGTTCGGGTTGAACGCCTCAAGCTGGCCGATGGTCAGCCCCGTCTCTTCGGAAATCTCCGTGAACGTGTCGCCCGACCGGACCGTCCAGTACGGAGGCGACCGCCGGGCAATCGGGTGGCTGGACCTGGCGGGCCTCGAGTGCGTCGCAGCGCCATCGGGAGAGGTCGTCACAACGACGCCGATGACGGCCACCAGCGTCACGACCGCAGCAGGAACGAGAAAGCGCGCTACCCGGCCCCGCGGTTGCTCAGCTGCCCCTTCTGACTGGACCGCCGTGGTGGCGTCCATCGCGTCGAGCGCGGCGGCCGTCGCCTCGGTGTCTAGGTGCCTCACGAACCGGCCGATCGTCTCGAACTCGCCGCGGCGCACAAGCTCGCGCGTGACCTCGGCGAGGTGCGCGGGCGGGAGTCCGGGGATCACCACGCTGGCGCACCGCGGATCGATGTGCGTCGCTGCATCGGCGAGGAACATCGCGGGCAGCTTCGAGGCGACGTCGATCACGCGGGAAGGCTCGAGCATCCCGGCCATCCTCGCCGCGAGCACGGGGCCGAACGCTCGCTCGGCGAGCAGCGCAACCACCCCGACCGGCAGCAACTTGCTGGCGGCGGCGAGCCGGCCGAGCGCGTCGCCGTGGGCGTCAAGCTCAAGGTCCTCGGGTTCAAGACTCAGAAGCCGGGCCGGCTTGGGGATCTCCGCCGGGATGTCGGCAGCTTCGCTCATCGCTCGCAGCCGATCACCTTGCGGACTGCAGCGCGGAGCAGCCGACTGAACGTGAGGCAACGGCTGGTCGCTCGCCGCGGTTGTAGCGAATTTCCGGAGACTCGGCGGAGACAAGCAAGAGGCATCAGGCTAGCGTGTGCAATCTCCCTGAACGGCCGCGCTGAAGCGGACCGGGCCGACGCAGCGATCTTGGTCTAGGTTCTGGACTGTCGGCGGTAAACGAACCCGTCGCGTACTGTCGGCGTGTTCGCACACAATGCACACCCCCGTTCAGTTGCAGGCCTTTTTGCTGCCTGTCGGTTTGAGTGACCGACAGTCGCGCGATGATCGGCCGACTGCCAACAATCGCACAGACATGGGACTGAGTAGCGATTACGGACGCCAAGGCGCGCCAGCTCGCGAATCTCAGCAAACGGTAGACCGCCGATGCATGCACGCAGAGCACGGTGCTGCTCGTACCGCTTCGTGCCGAGGCTGAGCCATGGGCGCTCAAGCGCCGGCCTGTCCGCCCGCATCCCGCTGGGGGGTCGAGCTCTGGTGTGACGAGCACGACATCATCGACAGCGGATAGTGCTGTATCGACCAGGTATGAGGGAATCACCACCCGTGCAAAGAGGATGACCGCGCGCACGCAGTAGTGCGCAACGTTCCTGCAGGAATACCGCGGAACGCAACAAAGCACGGATGTGTGCCGAGCAAAGCCAGCCGCGGGTAAGGAATCCGTCGATGTACTCCTCGGCCCCTGATATCGCCGGGGCGGTCCAGCTGATAAGAGCCGGATACGTCATGCCAGCGAGCCCAAGACGCCGCGACCGTAAGCCCCCAGACGACCAGGCATTGCTATTTGCGTTGTGGCAGACCAGCCACTTCGGCTGGATCGCGGAATCAACGATCCGTCGCACCGTAATCGTCTCCGGCGTGCAAGAGAGCCTCGGAGACAGCCTCGCAGAGTGTCTGCGACGGCTACTGACCAGCGGATGGGTTGATGAGCAGCGCTACGACGACGCCGGCGGAGACGAGCGCGAGTGGCGCCTGACCGACAGCGGCAGAGACGCATTAGCGCGCCAAGATTGACGCGTACCAGCTGACGAAACCGGGTAACAACCGCCGGAGCGCGATTCGCCATCAGCGGTTATGCCGCGTGATGTCAGGAGCCTCCCCTCGGTTGGCGGCTCTGCATCGTAGTTTCCTCAGAAGCGGGGCTGTTGGACTGCGGCCCTCAATGGCACTGGGCTCGCTCAAGGCTCGGAGCACTCCGTTCGGACTCCTTCCGGTGGGTGGGCGGCGTCACAACCACCCCTGGAGGAAGTCTCATGGCAACCACGAATCACCGCCACGCCCGGCACTCACGGCGTCATCACCGCCGCCTGATCCGGACGATCGTGTCCGAGTGGGCGGTCGTCGTCGCGGCCCACGCCGTCGCCGTCACGGTGCTGATGGTGCTCGAGCAGTTGCTCCACATCTCGCCATGTGCGCGCTGAGTCGCGCCACTGGACCCGGCTGGCGCAACAACGCTACGAGCCGCTCGTCCGTATCGGTGATCAGACTAACCGCCACGTGCGGCCCCGGCAACGAGACGGGCTCTCGAGCTCCAGCCCGCTCCCCGCGCACGGGCGACCTAGCTCATGGCTCGGGAGCGGGCCCGACGATCGACACGCGGAAGCGGATATTGCAGTGCGGGATGAGCTATATCCCCGACCGGAGTCCTCATGATCGAGTGTGCGCGGCCGCGCCGAACAGCGCGTGCCGCCAGCAATCATCCAGCCACGTGAGCGATTGCTGCTTCTAGCCCGGAGCAGCACTCTGGCGAAGCGGTGTCGACCGACCGAGATACAGATCCATTACTCTGCTGCGCTGCTGCCCTTACGCTGCGATCCTCCGCGTATCGAGCAACTTGATCCCAGCGCAGGATGATCAACACAGGCACGACGTGACCACGACGATTGGAAGCTGCTTGTGCGGCGCCGTCAGGTACCAGGTGACGGGCCCGCTCCAGGACGTACTGCTCTGCCACTGCAAGGAATGCCGCCGGTGGCACGGCCACATATCGGCGACTGCCGCGGCTCGGAAAGATGATGTGGAGCTCCTAGAGCAACGGGGTCTTCGCTGGGTCCAAAGTCCACGCAGCGACGCAGGGGCACGGCGCGGCTTCTGCGGTGAATGTGGCTCGAGCCTGTTCTGGGATGCCCCCGGACTTGAGACGATCAGCATCGTAGCCGGAACACTCGACGGCCCGACCGGGTTGCACGTGGCCAGCCACTGGTACGTCTCACAAGCTGGCGACTACTACGAGATCCCCGACGATGGACTACCCCGCCACGACCGCAGCGGCGAGGGAGAACTCTCGTGAGATGCCGCGTTTGCCGGGCAGCGGGTGTGGTGGCCTAACTCGACGGTCGCTCGTCGACCAGGTTCGCAAGCGCCAGACCGCGGTTTGACCGGGCGCGATACGGCCGCCGTTGATAGGAGAGTGCTGCTTAGATCGAGAAGCAGCAGGATCCAGCGTGCCGCAACGGGCCGCGTTCCCCGGTAGCCCAGCGGGGTCAGAGGCGCTAAGGGCCAAACTAGCGGGCGCACGTCCTATGAGCTGATCGGGTTAGCTTCGGGTTCTGGAAAACGCACTTGCGGCGCTGTTCGCCCCGATCTCGATCCGATGAAGCCAGGCCGAGGCGACCAGATCGGTTTCCTCTTGAGCGCGGCAGGTATTCACGCATCCAAAGAAAGAAGGCGCCAGAAGCTGTCGGCGCGCAGGCCCCAGGCTTCTTCTATGAGCCCGAACGAGGAAGCAGCCTAATCCGAGCGAGACGGCGGCCATGATCCGTGAGGTGCCGCTCGAGTTGGCGCCCCTTCATGCAGCAATATCGACCGACTCGACCAAGAACCCAGCCGGTCGGCGGGATCGCCTCGCCACGCGCCCGGCGCTCGTCGAGCACTAGCTCGATCGCGTCTTTGACCATCTTGCGGGCCTTGTCCAAGTTCTCTCCCTGCGTGTGCACCTCAGGGAGCAGCTCCGCAACGTGGGCGTAGACCCAGCCATCGCCGGCGTCCTCGTAGACGACATTGAAGGTGTGCGCGGCCATGGACGGGACGATCGCGGCGACGTGCTGGTTATGCGCGCCATCCTGACCCCCAGTGAAGCGATCCGCCCGTGAACGTTGACGTGATTCGCCACCCGGGATCGGCAACTCGCGCAGGCTCACCGGACGCTCCGGCCTAGAAGCGGCTGGGTTGCCGCTTCTAAGCCCAAGCCGGCAGCCGGGCTCAATGAGCTTGAGCGGGATGGGACTGTACGGACAACGGGCGCGGCAGTACCGTTACTCCGCAGGAGAACCCTCGAGTAAATACCGCAGGAAGTCGGGGAGTTGAAGGATGCGTAGAACAATCGGAGTCATCGTCGCGTCGCTGGCCCTGGCCGGCGCCGCGCAGGCTAAAGCCCTGCCGACGATCGCGACCGGGAAGGCGATCATCACCACGCAGTGCGCCGCCACCGGCAGGGACTGCATTCCGATCTACCAAGTACGACCGTCCACGATCATTCTGGGTCCGACGGCAGGGAACGATCTCGGACGGCTACACAGCGTTAAGGGCTCGTACCTTCGGTGGCGGACCTGGGGACCGACCAGTGCGTCGGGCGTCGGCACGTACGACCTAAACATGTGCCACCCGTGCAGCGTCGGCCCATACTCGCCGGTCCCCGCGACGGTGAGGGCTTACCGCGTTCGCGCCGGCCACTTCACACGCCTAGCCATCACCTACCAGGCAGATGTAGGTCCCGAGGCACACCTGGTCTACGATTGGACGGGATCGGGGTGGTTGTAGCGCGGCGATCGTGAAGGAGAGCGAACGCGCGATCAGTGGTGGTAGGCGTCGCTCTTCGGCGCGGCATCGGCCTAGTCTCTCTTCCTCTGCCGCCACCAAGGGCCCTGATACCGCGATGGGCAGTGTCCAACGCCGAAGACCGTGCTCGACCTCCTTGCCGTTCATCGCCGGGCCGCTGGGCCCCCCGCTTCAGATCGAGAACCAGCCGCGGCGGCAACCACCTGGTATCGCGTCCGGTTAGGCGGAGGCGCTGTTCGCGCCGATCGCTGTACGAGCCTGAGTTGCGAGCGGCCAGGCCGGGTTCGCCGCGGTCTCGTCACGGCAGAATCTCTCCGAACTGCCGCTTCGAGCAAGCCAGCCCTTTGGAGCGGGCGTCCTTTCACTTTGACCTTGCGTCGCTCGATGGGCATGCCAGCGACGTCTCGGACGTCCACGCTCTCGATCGCCTCAGCCTCGGCATCCAACGTATCGACGGTGAGAAGCTCGCTCGTTCGAGCTTCGGTGCGGCAGCCGGGGCGGACGCGCACCAGCTCGATCGGTTGGATCGGCCGCATCCCGAGACCGCCTTCCTCCCCCACCCACCAATCACCGTGGGCGAAGGCGTTGCGGCGGCCGCTCACTGCTTCTACCTGCCTCTTTAGTGCGCGGGAGACCAGAGTTTCCTCTTCGTCGAACTCGCCGCATTCTTCACACATCGCGAAGAACAGGTTCGTGATTGCACGTACCGTCGCCTCCCCGAAGACGAAGCTCATTAGACGGGCGTCCCCCGGCTTAGCGAGGCGGGTACTCATGTCCGCCCACATGAATGCGATGAGCCTGGAGAAGGCGACGAAGTAACGGCCTATAACCCTGCAGGCGTTGTCGTTTTCCTGCATGCGGAGGGATCTTCGGACTGCTCCGCCACCGAAGCTAACCGTAGGGAATTGACACTGCCGAGGCAACTGGACTAGCCCCGATCAAAGGCTCGCGGAGCCTAGGGGCACCAACAAAGAGGCGCGGTAGCGACCCTGTCTGGCGCGGAGGCCACCTAGGAGGTCGGCGTGCGCTCCGATCGAGGCCGAAGGCTAGCCGCCTAGGGCATCCTTCAGCTCCTCGTCGTCCAGCTCGCGCAAGCGGCGCGCGAGACGCTCCAGCTCCGCGCGGCGTTCCCGAACGGGCCCGAGTCCCTGGTTCGGAGCGCGTAGTACGCCGCCGGATCGAACTCCCGGCCGAGTCGCTCGATCGCTTCAAAGCTCCCCGCGGGCGCCTGGATGGCCATCGGTGCCTCAGGGGTCGGCGACCCGGCCTCGGGCGAGGTCCGACGGCCGCGGCCGGACGTAGGCGGCCTGGCGCTCGGCGAGGTCCCCCGGCGGCGGCGCCGGTCGTCCCCGTCGACCCTGCTCGAACAGCGGGTCGCGCTTCGCCAGCAGATCCGCGTGAGCGGCGAGTGCAGACAGCCAGCGCCGCGCCGCCTGCTCGTCCCCGCGTCGCTCGGCGGCGACCGCCTCGACGGCGGATTCTCTGAGGAGGTCCCAGCTTGTCCGGTCGCGGTGGGCGAGCGGCTCGGGTCTGCGCGTCGCGACGGTCATGGCGAGCTTCCTATTCTCCCTCGGGAGCCGGGATCCTCCGGCAAGCTTTCATCCTGCGCCATCCCCGGAAGCTCGGCTCGGTCGTCTGCTCTGGCCAGCCGGGCCAGTTGTCGTTGGCCAGGCGCACGAAGCTCCCCGCGGCGCGGGAGAGGGCGTAGTGCTCGGAGCGGTGCGGCTCGCGGGCGTAGCGATTCATCGAGCAAAACTAGGAGCCGTAGTCCTCCTCGGGGATTCCCATGACGACGGCGATCAGCTCCATCAGCTTCGCCTCCATCGTCGCGTCGGGGATCGCGTAGGCGAGCGCCGAGTTCACGCCACCTCCCCGTAGGTCCGCAGGAAGCGCGCGAGCTCAGTCGCGGCCGCGGCCTGGCCCGGAAGGTGGCTCATCCGGTAGCGCGTCATCGCCCAGCCCGACGCCTCCTCCTTGCGGCCGTAGCGCGACCAGCGGCAGGTCTGGGATCCGGTCACGACTTGCCCCAGCTCGTGAAGCCCGACCGCGAGGCGCGCCGGGGAGACCGGGCGGGGAACGACGACGCGTCGCAGGCCGACTTCGGCGCTTGGCTCGACGCCGTCCCGGACCGCGACCGCGATCCCGTAGGACCGGCCGAGGCCGTCCAGGTACGTCCGCGCCCGCTGCTCGAAGGTCACCCGGCCGCCCTCGTCGCCGCCAGTTCCAGCTCTTCGCGGAGGTCGTCGCCGTCGTTCGCGCTGAGCTTCGCCAGCTCGGCGTTCCAGGCCGGAAGGACCGCGCCCAAAGCCTGGCTGGCCTCCGTGAACTTCTCGACCGCCTTCGCGTGGTGATGCGCGGCGTGATCCTGGTGGTCCTTGATCGCCTGCGGATCGGCGTGGACGTCGGCGTGTCCCAGACGCCCCAGGTGCCGCCCGGAGTGGGCCAGGTGCATCATCCCGGCCTGGAAGAGGTGAACCGGCTTGCGTTGCTGATCGACGGGGAGGGTCCAGTCGGTGCGCCGGTCCGAGCGCCCGACGTGACCGAGCTGGGTCGCCGTGCTGACCGGCTCGCCGTCCCCATCCTCGGCGCCGTCGCCGACGAGCTGCTGGAGGACCGGCAGCGCCTGGTCGACGGCGTCGTCGGCGTCCTGGACGAGCGCGATGACCGCGCGGATCGATCGGACGGTCGCGGCGTCGAGGACGACCGACGCGCTCCGCTTGAGCGTGCCGTCGGATTGCCAGGAGTCCGGGATCGGCCAGCCCTCGCCGCGGGCGCGCTTCATCAGGTAGCGGCGCACCTTCGCGCGGTTCTTGCCGGGAGTCCGGCCCAGCGCGCGGACGGCGTTGTCGTAGTCCTGCCTCGTGGGTGTCGGATATGCCCAATGCCCGTCGATCCAGATTGCCTGACCGGCCTTGCCGTGCTGCTCCTTCTCCTTGTCCGAGAAGTCGCGGCGGCCCTCGGCGTCGTCCTCGTCGTCCTCGTCGTCCCCGCCGACGGGAACCCAGCCGAACCCTCTGCAGGTCGTGCAGGCCGTGTTCGGGTCGTCGTCCTGCCGACCCGTGCCCTCGCAGTCCGGGCACTTCTCGTAGCCCTCGCCCAGCCGGAAGGCGAGCGGATAGGACCGATACTCGACGACGCCGTCCGAGCGCGTCTCCCGCCGGACCTCCATGACCGCGCCGGGGTTCGCGGCGCGCTTGACGACCGAGACCTCGGGGAGCCGCGCCTTGACGATCGAGCGGAGCGCGGTCCGCCCGTCGGCCGCGGTCCCCCAGTGATCCTTCTGGACGGTCATCCCGACGGAGAGCCGGTGAGGACCTTCGCCCGGATCTCCTGGACCATCGCTCGCGTCGTGCTGTCCCGCTTCGACAGGGCGGCGCCGAGGACGAGTCCCTCGGACGAGTCGGCGAACTTCATCGTCCCGCCGGTCGTCGACGCGAAGACGTGACCGTCCGGGTCGTGCTCGCGGCGCAGCTCGACGGGCTCCCGGCCGGAGACGGCGTCGGCGAACGCGCCGCGCCTACCTTGCTCCAGGAACATGCCGCGCCGAGGATCGTTGACGAAGTACGCGCGTCCCTCGCCGGGGGCGCTCCAGGTAGTCGCCAGCGCGCTTAGCTTCCAAGAATTGGGGCCAGCGTCGCGCAGCTCGATCATCCGGTGCTCCATTCGCGGTACGTCTGTTCTTTCGCCCGCGTCTGTTCCTCTTTCGCCCTGCGGGCAGTGTCGGCACGTGCGCCGGGGTGGCGATGCGCCAGACGACCTCGGACTTCGTCTCCTGGACGGTCAGCGTCCGGGTCGGGGTCGCGAGCGTGCAGGGATCGGCGCCGTTCATCGGTCTCCTCCTTCGTCGGGCGGCGGGACCCCTAAGAGGCGACCCGCACGCGCTACGCGGCCCGCAAGGCGGCAGACGCGGCGGCGGCGACCGGAGACCCTGGGGCAGGCCGAGCGCGAGCTTGGACGGGCGGAGGACGCGCTCGCCCGGATCCGGCGGGACTACCGCGACGGGAAGGTCACCGCCGACGAGTGGCGCGAGTTCCGCGACGAGCTAGAGGCCGAGCGCGCGGCAGCCGAGGCGGCCCGCGAACGGGCGCGAAAGCGGGCCGAGGCGGTCTCCGACGAGGACGTCTCCGACGAGGTCCTCGACCGGCTTAGGGCCCTCCGCGCGGCGGTTCTCGGCGGGCTCGACCGCGCGCCGGACATAGACGCGCTCCGGCGGCTCCTCCGCGAGCTGTTCTACTCGGTCACGTACGCGCCCCACCCGTTCCGCGACGGGGTTTATCTGTTCCTCGGGGAGCGCGATCCCGAGTTCGTCGGCGACCCGACCTTACTCCCCGTCCGGCGGCCGCTCGACCTCGATCCGGCCACGCAGACTTCCGAACGCGAAGCCTTCTCTTTTGAGTCATACCCGACGCCCCTGTTCGCACCGTTTCCGGTGGAAATGGGGCGATGAGGGCCCGCGCGGCTGTAGGGCTGCTTGCGGCATCAATGCTCGTGTTCGCAGCGTCCGCGCGGGCCCGTGGCTCCATCGGCACGGCGGGAGCTGTCCTTGAGCGCTGGGCGCGCACCTTGGCTGAAAGTTCGAACCCGCGTGCTGCTCGAGGTCTGTGATCCGGTCGAGGACGACACGTACGAGCTTGACGGCGTGAGCGTTGACGACTTCACTCTTCCTGCCGCCTGTTCGGCGGGGCGGGTCCGTGCGACGAGGCGGGCCAACTGACCGCCCCGCTCGAACGAGGATCCACGCCCGGGCTCTGGGTCAGCACCGCCTACGGTCTTGCTGACCATCGCCGCGACGGCTTCGGCATCGAGTAGTTCCATCTGCCTCCTAAAGCAGTAGCCAGAGATCTGACCTCGCGGATAAGATCGGCGGTCGAATGGCACGACGCCTCTCGGTGTTCACGGAGCCCCAGGGGCGGCGGCGCAATCATTGGCTGCCAAATGCATATGGAGCGGCCGTGATCATGCTATTCGTGCTTGCGTTCATCGGCTTCGTAGCCGTCGTGCTGCTTTTCCTCGGCCTTCTGAACGTGCATTGGGTTACCCAGCACTTCAGCATCCACTAAGTCCCTTCAAAGACGAGAAGGACAGCGGTCGGCGTCGATGTAGGGCCACCGGGACCGTACGACGAGGCGGGACAACTCGCTGCGCCGCTCAGTCGCGGGGGCACGCTCAGGCTCTGACCGGGTAGATCGCGCCCTACGGCGCGCGACGACGCCGCTCGAACTGACCGATCGACTCCTGAAGGATCTCTTGCCAGTCATCGCTCTTTGGGCTCATTCCCCATTCCGCGATCACGTGCCAGAGGACCATCTCGAACGCTCATCGTCCCGTGCGATCGCGTCGCCACCCGACCGGCCGGCCCCGCGCGGCGCCGACCGCAGACCTGACGCCAACCGCCCCTAGAGCGTCTGCTCGCTCGTCGGCGGCTGCCGTCACCATCACCCAGTTACGCTCCGTCACCGGGCCTGGCCGGCTCCGAACAACTCCCTTCGTGTGCCAACGCAATAGTCCGTCGTCGGCGCCGGCGGAGCAGTCCTTCGTCGCCTGTAGGATCGTCCGGCGCCCGCTCGAGCCGGCGATTGCTTGCGTGGGCGAAGCGATCGCGCCGGCCCTGGTGTCCTGGCGCCACCGAAGCACTTGTCGCATCGGGTCGCGGTCGGCAATCAAAGGGATCGTCAGCATCCACGATCGCCCCCACATGAATGCGGCTACGCGATTCGTCGAGTGCGCGCTGCTGGATCACGCCCGGAGCAGTCACCGTGGAGACGTGGTCGCTTCGCCTGTGAAGAGGCAGCGCCCTACCCCAACCTTTAAGCCACGCCGGCGGACGGAAGCGAGATACTGGGGCATGCGGCGTGATTGGGAGCTGGCGCGATGAGGTGGCGAATCCGCGGGACGTACTTTGAGGCGTGCAACTGCGCGGCGATATGTCCCTGCCGCCGGATCGACGGTGTGCCGGGAGGCCGTTCAACTCATGGTGTCTGCATGGGCGTTCTTTCGTGGCTGGTTGAGGAGGGTGTCGGAGACGGCATCGATCTATCCGGACTGCCGGTCGCGCTGGCGCTGCGCTATAGCGACGATGAGCCCGGCTCGCCGTGGACGTGGGTGCTGTATTTAGACGCGCGGGCTTCACAGGAGCAGCGTGTTGCGCTCGAGGGGATCTTCACCGGCCGTCTCGGTGGCGATGCCGAGCGTCATTTCCCATGGGCGTGGAAGCCGAGCGAGCTCGTCGCGGTCCGACCGGTGGAGATCACCGTTGATCACACACGCCGTCGACAGCGCTTACGGATAAGAGATCACATTAGTGTGCGAATCCGGGATCGCTACGACGGCGACGGGGCCGTAACGTGCGTGATTTCCGGCCATGATCGAGCAGGCGAGGAACTCATCACCGACGAGCTCGTGGTCGAGGACGAGAAGCTGTCGTTCGAGTACCGGGGGGTGTGTGGCTATGGCTCGACGTTCGATTACAGGGGCTAGCCGAATCGCCTGAAACAGGCTGGCGTGACCTCGGGGACGGGACGAGTCAGCGGCCGCTCCGTGTGGCGCGCGGATCAGGGCATTGCCTTCATCGAGTGCAGGGCGTGTTGGGCCCTGCTCGGAATCACCAGCCCTGGGACGTCGTTGGGTATCGCCACAACCGTGTCTTCTCCAATGTGATCAGAGCGGCGATCACTGCCATCCATGTGATGCTCAAGACTCCGAGCGCAAATAGCCCGGCCATCAGCGCCCAGCAGCAGCCCAAGCACCAGGCGGCGTGCTTGGTTCCCATCTCGAGGGCGCCACGGTTCCCGTCCCGCCAGGCGCCCAGCAGAAACCCCAGCGGGCTGCGACATTTCCCAAGGCACACATCCTTCAGCGGCGTCAATTCGTAGGTTGCGGCGACTGCTAGAACGGCGCCGGCGAACCACCGCCCGCCGGCCCGCCAAGCCAGATCGCCCCCGAGAACACCCCCGACCGAAGCGAAACAGCCCGTAGGCGGCGACTCCCGCCGTGCCCCACACAACGAGGTACGCGGCGGTGAACAGGAGCGGGCGGCCCCAGCCGCGCCGGCGGGTCATGCGCACGTACAACGCGGTGGTCGGCGCCAGGACGGGAACATCATCGCGGCCATCATCACCAGCCACACGCCCAAGAACCAGCCGAGCGTGCCAAGATCGGTGCCGGGTCCGCCGTCCATGCCGGCCATGCGATCCGCGGTCGACCACCACGCCCCGGCGGCCAGCGCGAGCAACAGGACGACCAGGCCGACGCGCGAGCGGACCGCGGCAACCGCCACGGACAGCTCGCCACGTTCACCGGCACAGTCGCCGACCGCAGTTCCCGTCATGCTGCCCACGCGAAATGTGAAGTCGAGAAGGCGGAGTTCCCGTCGTACTGGATACCAAAGGCGTCGATCTTTGACCGCGTCGCGTGGGCGATCGTCAGCTCCGACCCGGCGGGATGAAAGATGCCCGTAAGACGAGCGGGCTCGCCGGTCTCGACCCCGAACGGCACCACGTCCTCGATCTCAAAGTCAACCGCGTCGCCGATCCGGACCGAGTGACGCAACCCTTCCTCCCGCACCTCGATCGGCGCGCGCTCGACAGCGAGGTTCTCCCCCACGAGCGGGCCCAGGGCCTGCATTGGGCCACCGAGCGCGCCCGAGAACACACCGCCGAGCTTCTCGGACTGCTCGTCCGACGCCGCGGCATCGATGAACACCCCCAGACGCCAGTTCCCGTCGGTCATCACCTTGGGCGTGTCGGCGACCGCGGCAACGGTCAAGCCGCTCACGTCGGTGCCCTCGATCTCCCCGTTCCTGACGTTGAAGACGAGCGTGACCCGGCAGCGATCCAGCGTGGCGCCGAACGCCAGCGATGCCGTGCACGGACACACCACATCGCACGAGCACGTCTCGAAGTAGGACCCCTCTAGCTTTCACGACATGCGCCGCCTCCTACGGTCGAAATGATCAGCCGATTCTCTCCAGGCGCTGACTGTCGCGTCAACCGCACGCCTCGCTCGCGCCACAAGCCCCACAACGATTCTCCGACGTCAAACAAGCCCGGCTCCGCGAGGGGCCTGACTCACACTGGCCTGTTGTGATCGGAGCGTACGAGTCCCTTCGACAGGGACAAAGGATCCTCGGCCGCCAATCCATCGGGCCGGCGGACCGTCGATACCGCCCCATCGAGCGCCATGCACCCCCGCCGTCGGGGATAGAGATAAGCGATCGATCGCGCGCCGTCAGCCCAAAGGCGAGGCCCGACTGCCGGCACGCTCGCGCGGCTGGCAAAAGGAGCCACCACGCGACGGCGGCATCGTCCGGAACGCGCTGCTCCATCCCGGACAACTCCAGTCGCGAGACCGACGAGCGTTCGATGACCGCTCTCGTGGCGTGGCATTGCGGTAGCGCGACTTGCTCTCCGCGAGTGCTGCTCTTGTTGCTGATGCGATCGCGCGACGCGAAATGTCGGAAAGACAAAGGCGATCGTGCCGACTGCAGACCGGCCCGGAATCTGATCTAGGTGGTCGCGTCGTCCGGCGCCGCCCGCGTTTGCCGTTACGCCTCGCCCGTGCGGTCTGCCGGCGAAGATGCTCGAGCTCTGGTTCGGCGGGGTCGCTCGACGCTGGTCGCCGATGATGGCGGACTTGCCCCCTTGCACGTCGCCGGGGACGCGGCTACGGTGGGCTCTGTGGTCGCTCTTGATCATGATTAGACGGGCCATCGGCGCGTCGATGCGAAAGGGACCTTTATGAATAGCGTGGTGGTTAGCTCCTCGGCCCGGACCGCGATTGGTTCGTTTGGCCGGAGCTTGGTCGATGTTCCACCGAGCGAGCTGGGCGCGACCGCGGCGCGTGCGGCGATCGAGCGCGCCGGGATCGAGGCGGATCGCGTCGAGCAGGTGGTGTTCGGCAATGTGATCCACACGGCTCCGGAGGACATGTACCTTGGCCGGGTGGTGGGCATGAGGGCGGGCGTTCCGAAGGAGGCGCCGGCGATGACGCTCAACCGCTTGTGCGGCAGCGGCCTGCAAGCGATCTTGACCGCTGCGCAAGTCATTCAGACGGGGGATGCGGACGTCGCGCTGGCCGGCGGTGCGGAGTCCATGAGTCGGGGCGCGTACTGGATGCAGAACGCGCGGTGGGGGGCGCGAATGGGCGACGCATCGATGGTCGACGCCGTCGTGGGATGTCTCACGGATCCGTTCAATGACATCCACATGGGGGTGACGGCGGAGAATCTCGCCGAGTCGCATCGGATCTCGCGGGAGGCCCAGGACGAGTTCGCGCTCGAGTCTCATCGTCGCGCAGTGGCGGCAAGGGATGGGGGGAAGTTCGGGGATGAAATCGTGCCGGTTGAGATCAAGTCGCGCAAACAGACCGTCGAGTTCACCGTCGACGAGCACCCGCGCTCAGATGTATCGATGGAGGTGCTTGCGAAGCTGCGGCCCGCGTTCACCAAGGAGGGGACCGTGACCGCGGGCAACGCCTCGGGGATCAACGACGCTGCGGCCGCGGTTGTCCTGATGTCAGACGACCGAGCGCAGGAGCTGGGTGCGCCGGTGCGGGCCAGGATCACCTCATACGCGGTGTGCGGCGTTGAGCCTAAGACGATGGGGATCGGTCCGGTGCCCGCGATCCGGAAGGCGCTGGAGCGGGCAGGCAAGACGCTAGACGACGTCGATGTGATCGAACTCAACGAGGCGTTCGCGGCTCAGTCGCTGGCGGTTCTGAAGGACCTCGGTCTCGAAGGCGACGGGCGGGTGAACCCAAATGGCGGGGCAATCGCGCTCGGCCATCCGATCGCGGCATCGGGCGCGATCCTCGTGACCAAGCTCCTTCACGAGATGGACCGCGAGAACGAGAAACTGGGGCTCGTCAGCCTCTGCATCGGCGGCGGCCAGGGGATCGCGATGCTGTTCGAGCGCGATTGAGCCGGCTACGTGCTCGCCGGGGAGCACCGCGTGCTGTTAGACGGGAGCCGTGCCGATGACCCAACACTGGCGTTGGGCTCGCGAGAACTAAGGTGGCATAAGGCAGACGATGTCCTGATGCGACAACCCAGCCGACCTGGCAACAATGCGTCACCGCCCTGTTCGCGGGTAGCCACTGTCCTCCCGACGGGTTGAACGCCACGACCGTTTTGTTCTAGCGGTGCCGTCGCAGAGGCGAGAGTCGGGTGGCCCGGGGGAATCGCACCCCCGGGCTCCCGCAGATCCCGGCGTGACAGTCTCCCGTCACCGGACTCTTCTGATCAGCCCCGGCGGCTGCGGGGCGCGGCCGGCAAGCAGCCCGGTGGCCCGGAAGCGGAAGCGACCCGGCCGGAAGATCTGTGCTGCTGCGGAGCATTCCTGGCGGTTGTCTCGGTTGGCGTTCATTGCGAGACTCTCCGAACTCGTCTGCCTCGGAGCGGCGCTGTGCTTGCAGAAACGCGGCGGACCGAGCCGTGCGCTACGCCGGCGGTGGTCGACGGTCGGCTGCGTCCAGGTGAGCCCGGGTCGCGCCGTCAGGGGGTCACGCCGGAGGTGGACCGCGGTTTAACCCGAATGAGGGGATGAACCTTTCCCGTTCGCGCCCTAGAAGGAATCGGGAGCCGGCTGCGCGTCTTCTCCGGCAGTCCGATCGCCGGAGCACGACAGGCCTGGACCAGACGACGCTGTGTGCTGTGATGTGAAACGGAGGGACGTCGATGGGTGCCGAGAGTGAGCGGGTGGCGGGATTCGGGCGGCTGGAGGACGGGCTTCGCGACGCTGGCGGCTGGTACCGGTGGGGGCCGTATGTGAGCGAGCGGCAGTGGGGCACGGTCCGGGAGGACTACAGCGCCAACGGCGAGGCGTGGGACTACCTGCCGCACGACCACGCCCGGTCGCGGGCGTACCGCTGGGGCGAGGACGGACTGGCGGGGTTCTGCGACATCGAGCAGCGGCTCT
>Ga0187772_10000147_pt1 | contig 28839 bp, 26 predicted proteins | sample 0116_SJ02_MP15_2_FD_133137 | JGI IMG/M metagenome (GOLD analysis project Ga0187772, IMG submission 133137) | Tropical peat soil microbial communities from peatlands in Department of Meta, Colombia - 0116_SJ02_MP15_20_MG | ecosystem: Environmental > Terrestrial > Soil > Wetlands > Peat | place... | reverse complement strand
GGGGGGAGCAGCAACAATTTCGCCTTCTCCACGCCCTGCCACAACGGGACCCACATGGACTGCCCGAAGCACTTCGACGACGCCGGGAGGCCGGTCGCCTCCTTCACCATGAACGACTTCGTTTTCGGAAAGCCATCGCTTATCGAGGTATCGATGGGAGACGGGGAGCTCTTCACCTCGGCCGCTCTTGCAAAGCACGAGGGGACGATAGGCGGCTCTGATCTTCTCCTAATCAGGACCGGCTACCAGAAGTACAGGAACTCGGACCCCGTCAGATACTCGACCAGGAACCCGGGCTTCTCGGCCGAGGGGGCGAGGTACCTGCTGAAGTTCCCCGAGCTTAGGGCGATCGGCTTCGACTTCATCTCCCTGAGCTCAGTGCTCCACCGGGACGAGGGGCGCGAGGCGCACAGGACCCTCCTCAAGGGGAGGGAGTTCTTCATCGTTGAAGACATGGATCTCTCCGGCTACCCCGAAGGGGCAAAGAGGGTCGTGGTCGCCCCGATCTTCCTCGAGGGGGTGGACAGCGCCCCATGCACGGCCTTCGCCGAGACCTAAGCGCCGCTCAGTCCTTCGAGCAGGCCAGCTCCCAGGTTCTGCTGTCCCTGCGAATAAGCTCCTCCGCCTCCTCCGGGCCCCAGGATCCCTCAGCGTAGGGGTGGAGCCTCGACCTGTGAGGCCCCTCTGATGCCTCCAGCAAGGGCTCGACCGTCTTCCACGCGAGCTCCACCTCGTCCTCCCTCGCAAAGAGGATCTGGTCCCCCTCGACCGCGTCGAGTATCAGCCGCTCGTAGGCCTCAGGCAGGACCCCCTCGCCGAAGGTGCCCCTGTAGGTGAAGAGGAGGGCCGCCCTCTTCGTCTTCATCTGTATGCCCGGGGCCTGGACCTCGAACCGCAGGTGGATCCCCTCGTCCGGCTGGATGCACATCGAAATCCTGTTCGGGCTCAGGTCCCTATCCCCCTTGAAGAGGAGGTGGGGGACCTCCTTGAACTTCAGCGATATCTCCGTGGCCTTCCTCGGGAGCCTCTTGCCCGTCCTGAGGTAGAACGGGACCCCCTGCCACCTCCAGTTGTCGATGAAGAGCCTGAATGCCACGTATGTCGGGGTCCTGGAGGTCTTCGAAACGCCCTGCTCCTGTCTGTACCTGTCATACTGGCCCAGGACCGCGTCCTTCCTCGCGATGGGGGCGACCGACTGAAGCACCTTGACCTTCTCGTCCCTGAGCTCCCTCCCGTTGAACGCGGAAGGCGGCTCCATCGCCGTGAGGCAGACCAGCTGCATCAGGTGGTTCTGCACCATGTCCCTGATCACCCCAGCCTGCTCGTAGTACCCCGCCCTGTGCTCCACGCCGACGGTCTCCGCCATCGTTATCTGGACGTGGTCGACGAAGTTTCTGTTCCATACCGGCTCGAATATGGCGTTCGCGAACCTCAGCGTCAGGATGTTCTGGACCGTCTCCTTGCCAAGATAGTGGTCAATCCTGTAAACCTGGTCTTCGCGGAAGCTCTCGTGGACCTGGGCGTTGAGCCTCCTCGCACTTTGAACGTCCCTTCCGAAGGGCTTCTCTACGACGACCCTTCTCCACCCGCCGGGCCCCGGGGAGTTCAGGCCCGACCTTCCGAGCATCCGGGTGATAGTCGGGAATAGGGAGGGCGGAGTCGACATGTAGAACAGGCAGTCCACATCGGCACCCCCATCTGCCCCGGAGAGCTCTTTCAACAGGGCGGCGTAGGTCGCCGGATCCCCGTATTCTCCCCTGAGGTAGGTCACTTTGGCGACGAAAGCGTCCCACCCTCCGTCCGGCTTCAGCCTGGAGAACTTCGAGACACCCTGGTACACCCTCCTCCTGAAGGCGTCCTCACTGAACTGCGTCCTCGCGAGGCCCACCATCCTGAACGGTTCGGGGAGGTACCCGGCCCTGTGAAGGGAGTACAGGGCAGGCATTACCTTCCTGCTCGCCAGGTCCCCCGATGCCCCGAAAATCACTATGGCTAGAGGCCCTCCCGGCGAGCGCCGGCCAAGGCTCTTCCTTCGAGGAGAGGGCACGACAGGCTTCACTTCTTCGTCTTGTCCGCCCCTTCGGTCTTCACCGCGTGCCCGCCGAACTCGCGGCGCATCGATGCGAGGAGCTTGTCCGCGTACCTCTCGTCCTGCCTGCTGACGAAGCGCATGAAGAGCGACGTGGCGATTATGGGGACGGCCACCCCCAAGTCTATCGCCTCGAGGGCCGTCCACCTCCCTTCGCCCGAATCCTCTACGTACCCTGCGATGTCCTTCAGGTCCGGATCCTTGCTCAAGGCGTCAGCGGTCAGGTCCAGAAGCCAGGAGCGGATAACGCTCCCGAACCTCCACACTTCGGCGACCTGGTGGAGGTCGAGCCCGAACTGCTCTCCCTTCGCACGGAGGACCTCAAAGCCTTCGGCGTAGGCCTCCATCATACCGTACTCTATCCCGTTGTGGACCATCTTGACGTAGTGGCCCGCGCCGGTCGTCCCGACCCTCCCCCACCCCTTCGACTTGCCGGGGGCGAGGGTCTCGAAGAGGGGGCGTAGCCTTTCGACCGCTTCCTCCTCGCCTCCTACCATCATGCTGTACCCTTCGTTCAGCCCCCAGACGCCCCCGCTCGTCCCCACGTCGACGTAGTGGAACCCCTTCCGAGAGACCTCCTTCGCCCTTCTCAGAGTCTCCGTGTAGTGGGAGTTCCCCCCGTCGATTATCACGTCCCCCCTGGAGAGGAGCCTTGTCAAATCCGCGACCATGTCCCCCGTCGCCCTCCCGGCCGGGACCATGACCCAGACGGCCCTCGGGCGCTCGAGCTTGGAGACCAGCTCCTTGACCGTCAGGGCGGCGGTCACCCCCTTCTCCTCCTTGGCAAGCTCAGTGGCCTTCGACGTCGTCCTGTTGTAGACGACGACGCGGTGGCCTCCTCTGGCCAGCCTCCTTGCCATGTTTGCGCCCATCCTTCCTAGCCCTATGAGGCCGATCTGCATCTCTCTTCACCTCGCCCTCCTCTTCTCGCCGGCACCCTTCACGAAGTCGGCAAGATCTCTGAGGGTCCCGTCGAGGTCGTCCTTGACATGAATCCGCATCACCTTCTGCCCTGCATCCGTCAGGGCCTGAGCGTCTCCCAGCATCTGGGCATGGATGAGGGCACCGAAGGTCGCGCTCGCCTTTGAGGAGCCGAGGGAGTCTGGGATCGGGATGTCATTCTCCCCTTCCTCTGCGCTGACCTGGACGAACCGTCCCCTCCTTTTGCCTCCGCCCTTGTGTAGCTGCCCCGTGCTGTGTAGGAACCTTGGCCCGTATCCCACTGTGGTGGCCAGCCTGTATCTGTCGCGCACCTGCACCCTGAGTTCAAGAAGGGATGCGTCGGTCATAGCGTTGGGTTCGACGTATGCTTGTATAGATACGTAGCTCCCGGGACCAGCCCCTTCGAGGAACCCGGCCAGCATCTCGCCCGGGGTTGACCCGTGCAGGCCTTCACCGTAGACTGCAGCTCTCTCGTCGGAGAGCGCGGGCTTCTCCTTTGGCAGGCTCCCCGTCTCCTTGTACTTCGCCATCATCTCCCTTGCGAGCCGCTTGGCGGATTCCACGTTGGGCTGGTCGAAAGGATTGATTCCGATCACGTACCCAGCGACTGCTATCGCCATCTCCCAGAGAAAGAACTGCCTCCCTAGGTCGTAGACGTCTCGCATCCGGAGGCGGACGACAGGGAATCCGTCCCGTTCCAGCCTTCGAAGGAGTATCTGGTCGAGCTCCTCGCCGTCGTCGTCGAGTTTGATCGACACGAACAGGCGGTCGTCTCCGTAGGAGCCGGGGACCCCTAGGGGCTCGCCGACCACTGGCACTATCCCCTTGCCCTCCTTGCCGGTGCTTTCGGCGATGAGCTGTTCGATCCAGTCACCGAGCGCCGCGACCCTCGGAGAGATGACGAAGGTGACCTTGTCCCTTCCCGCCTTCGCGAGCGTCCCCAGTGTGGCACCCAGCCAGGCGCCAGGGTTATCGTCGACGGGGACCCAGGGCTCGCAGGCTGAGACCCCGTGCTGGGCCTTCGTCAGCAGCGCCCCCACGTCCACTCCCACCAATGCGGCGGGGACCAGTCCGTCGTAGGAGAGGGCGGAATACCTCCCGCCGAGGTTTGGCTCGTTCAGCACCTTCATGAGGAAACCCCCTTTCTCTGCCATCCGGGAAAGTTCACTGTCAGGAGGGTCCGTGATTGCGATGAAGTGCCTCCCGGCCTCTTCCTTCCCCAGGGCTTCGGTGCATACCTGATAGAAGTGCTTGAGGAGGGACAGCACCTCCACGGTCTCGCCCGACTTCGAAGAGATGATGAACAGCGTCTTCTTCAGGTCGAGCTTCTCCTCCACCGCCCCTATCGCTGTGGGGTCGGAGGTGTCGAGGACGGCAAGAACGACGGTGCCAGCGCCTGTCTCTGCGAAGACCTTCGCGAACACCGCCGGGGCGAGGCTCGAGCCGCCCATGCCCACAAGGACTGCGTGCTTGTAGCCCATCGCTTTCACTTCGGAGACGATGGAGCCGAGGCGTGGAACGTTCTCCTGCATTATCTCCGGCGTGTGGAGCCAGTCCAACCTGTTGCTAATCTCGGTGGGGTCGGGCCTCCACACCGTGTAGTCGTGTGCCCAGATCCTCTGCACGATTCTCGCCTCAGCCAGGGACCTCAACGTCTGGTCGACCGCCTTCTGGTAGGCTCCCAGCTTCGCGGACTCGAGGTGCAATTCAGAGACCAGGGCGTCACGCTTCGCCCTCACGTTCGCCAGGACTTCCTTCATGGACTTGGAGAAGCTCGCCACGCCCTCCCTCTCCAACCTGTCAGTTAGCAAATCGAGGTCGACTCCCAACTTCGAGAGTTTCGCGAGCTCGGCTTTTGCTTCGGCGGCCCTTTCCTTCAGAGGGCTCCCGCCCCCAAGAACCCCGTGGTCTAGGATGGCCCTCATGGTCGCGGGCGGGACGGTGTTGACCGTGTCGGGGCCCACCAGCGCGTCGATGTACATGGTGTCAGGGTAACCGGGGTCCTTCACGCTAGTGCTGGCCCAGAGCGGGCGCTGGACCCTCGCCCCCTTCGCTTTGAGGCGCCTCCACCTGGCCCCTCTGAAGATCTCTCCGAACCTCTGATAGGCGGCCTTGGCGTTGTCTATCGCTATCTTCCCCCTCATCTGCGTCCCCTTGGCCCCGAGCCCGTCGAGCTCCCTATCCACGGCGGTGTCGATCCGGCTTACGAAGAAAGAAGCGACAGACGATACCTTCGAGAGCTCCCCCCCGGAAGAAGCCAGCTTCTCCAGGCCGGACATGTAGGCGGCGGCCACCTCTTCGTACCTCCTGACCGAAAAGATCAGGGTCACATTGACGTTGATTCCCTCGGCGATCAGGGCCTCAATAGCAGGTAGTCCGGCGGGGGTCGCTGGGATCTTTATCATGACGTTGGGGCGGTTCAGCCTGTAGTAGAACTTCCGCGCCTCCGATATCATCCCCTTCGTGTTCCCCGACAGGGTCGGGCTTACCTCTATGCTGACGAAGCCGTCTGAGCCTCCGGACGACTCGTAAAGGGGGCGGAACTGGTCGGCCGCCAGGGCGATGTCCCCGATCATGAGGGTCTCGAAGATTTCCCTCGCAGACTTCCCCTCCTCTGCGAGCCGCGCGAGCTCCTCGTCGTAGTCCGAGCTCCCGGTTATTGCGTGGTCGAAGATAGTCGGGTTCGATGTGAGCCCCCTCAGGCCCTCCCCTATCAGCGACTTCAGCTCCCCAGAGGTCACGAACGATCTTCGAAGGTAGTCGCACCAGATCGACTGGTCGTGCCCGTGGTAGTCGCGCAGGCCGGGCAACTACGCCCCTCCCCTACCTTCGAGAAGTTCCCGTGCTTCTCTCTCCACGTGGGCGGGGGTTATCCCGAACTTCTCGAAAAGGACCTCCCCCGGGGCGCTGGCACCGAAACCCTTCATCCCAACAGATCTCCCGGTGAGGCCGACGTACCTCTCCCAGCCGACCACCGCCCCCGCCTCCACCGACACCCGCGCCTTGACCGAGGGCGGGAGGACTTCCTCCCTGTATGACTTGGGCTGGGCGTCGAAGAGCTCCCAGCTTGGCATCGAGACTACCCTCACCTTACACCGTCCCCCCTTTGCCAGTCCTCTTCCCGCATCGAGTGCGGTGTGGACTTCCGACCCCGTTCCTATGAGTATGACATCGGGATTCCCGTCTCCCGACTCCCAGAGCACGTAGGCTCCCTTCCTCGCCCCTGCAGCGGGGGCGTAGGAGCGCCTGTCGATCACCGGGAGTTTCTGGCGGCTGAAGACCAGCGAGGTTGGGCCCAGGGCGTCCAAGACCGCCGACCTCCAAGCTTCGACGGTCTCCGTCGCATCGGCTGGCCTGATGACAGTCATGTTGGGCATCGCCCTCAGGCTCATGAGCTGTTCAATGGGTTGGTGGGTGGGCCCGTCCTGCCCCAGCCCCACGCTGTCGTGAGTGAAGATGAAGATGACCCTGATCTTCATCATTGCGGCGAGCCGCATGGGCGGGCGCATGTAGTCTGAGAAAGCGAGGAACGTCGCGGTGTACGGTAGGACCCCGCCGTGCAGGCTCATCCCGTTCGCTATCGAGCCCATGGCGTGCTCCCTCACACCGAAGTGGATGTTGCTCCCGTAGTGCTCCTGCCAGCCGAAGTTCCCGTACCCCACAAGGTACGACTTCGTGCTGGGCGAGAGGTCGGCCGAGCCCCCCGTCAGGGTGTGCAGCCTGTTCTCGAGAGCGTTGAGGACCAACCCCGAGGCGTCCCTCGTCGCCATCGGCTCTTGCGACTGGGGTCCGAAGAGGTCTTTGAGCCCTTCGTCCCAGCCCATTGGGAGTTCTCCTTCCAGATGGGCGCGGAGCTTCCCCGCCAGGTCGGGGAAAGCCTTGGAGTAGGCTCTGAACTCCTCCTTCCACCCTTCCTCGGCCTTCCTCCCCCTCTCCAACGCCTCCCTGAAGTGCCTGAGGGCCTTCGGGGGGACGAAGAAAGTCGGCGTCAGGGGCCACCCTTGGGCCCCCTTCGCTTCCGCCACCTCTTCCTTGGACATCGGGTCCGAGTGGGCCTTCGCCGTCCCCTGCAGGGGGCTGTAGTGCCCGATTATCGTGTGGCATATGATAAGGGAGGGCTTCTCTGGCTCAGCCCTGGCCAGCCTGAGGGCACCATCGACCGCTTCGAGGTCGTCCCCCCGGACGGGCCCTATCACCCTCCACCCGTAGGCGTCGAACCTCCTCGCGACGTTCTCCCTGAACGCCATCTTGGTGCTGCCCTCGATCTGCACGTCGTTGGCGTCGTACATGTAGATCAGCTTCCTCAGCCTGAGCGTCCCAGCCAAGCTGGCCGCTTCGCTGGTGACTCCCTCCTGCATGTCCCCGTCAGACACAATCGCATACGTAAAGTGGTTGACGACCTCGTGTCCTGGTCGGTTGTAGTGCTCGGCCATCCAGTTCTCCGCAATCGCCATCCCCACCCCGTTGGCGAACCCCTGCCCGAGCGGTCCTGTCGTCGCCGCAACGCCCGGCGTCCTTCCGTATTCAGGGTGCCCCGGGGTGATGCTCCCCCACTGCCTGAAGAGCTTCAGTTGCGCCATTGGAAGGTCGTACCCTGTAAGGTAGAGGAGGCTGTACAGCATGGCCGATGCGTGCCCCGGGGAGAGCACGAACCTGTCCCTGTCGGCCCAGTTGGGGTCCCTGGGGTTGTGCTTGAGGAATCTGTCCCAGAGGACGTAAGCGAAGTCCGCCGCCCCCATCGGGGTGCCGGGGTGCCCTGACTTCGCCCTCTCGACCATGTCTAAGGAGAGATACCTGACGGTGTCTATGCAGAGGGTGTCTAGGCTCCGGGGGGCCATCCCGCCCTTCGTCCTAGGCACTCCTTACACCCTCCACCTGGACCAGACCGTCGTCTTCCGCCCCCAAGAGGGCACGGTCAATCCCGAACCTCGCCGCCCCGAGAAATGCCGCCTTGGGGTTGAGGATAACGCGTACCGGGATCTCGGAGACGAACGCTGTGAGCTTCCCCTTGTTCCTGAACGACGCCATGAACCACCCGCCCTCGAGCAGGGGGAGTATCTTAGGGGGGATTCCTCCGCCGAGGTAGACCCCGCCAGTTGCCAACGTCCTCAGGGCGAGGTTCCCCGCTTCCGCTCCAAGGACGGAGACGAATACCTCAAATGTCTTAACGCAGACCTCGCAGTCGGGCGACCTCGTAATGGCGGCTTCAGCCATCGAAGGGACGGGGTCCTCTTCCGTCTCGAGTCGTCTCTCATGCTCCTCGGAAGCCGGAGTCGGGGTCATCGTCTGCAGCAGGTAGGCGTGGATGTTTCTAATGCCAAGCCCGGAGCAGACGCTCTCGTAGCTCACGTGCCCGACCTTCCCCATGAGGTGCCTCAACAATCCGACCTGAAGCTCGTCCGTAGGTGCGAAGTCCGCGTGGCCTCCCTCGGAGGCGTGGACGTTGTAGCCGCCGTGGGGCGAATCCCACGTCAGAGAGGCCTCGCCCAGCCCAGTGCCGGGCGCTATGACCGCAATCGTCGTCCCCGTCCTCCCCCCAACTACGCCGTTGAGGGCTCTGAAGTCGGCCTGGGGAAGATACGGGATGGCCGAAGCAGTGGCCTGAAGGTCGTTGATGACCCTAACAGATGGTACCCCCAGCTCCGACGAAATCTTCCTCTCGTCGACGCTCCACGGCAGGTTGGTCACCTTGGCCTCGCCTCCTACGACCGGCCCAGCAACCCCGAAGCATGCGCATTCGATACTGGCGGCTCCACCCTTCAGGAATTCCCTCACCACGGCCTCGAAGGTGGGGAAGTCCCTGCTGGAGTAGGTGGTCTCCTTCAGCAGGCCATCGATGCCACTCTTCGCTTCGAACAGCCCGAGGGTCGTCTTGGTCCCCCCGACGTCCCCCGCAAGGACGCGGCTTCGCGTCACCAGCGCTCCTCCCCCTCGCCCACGAGCCTATTGAACTCGGAGTCCCCTGAATCCAGGGTGCCGTTCGCACGAAGACGGGGGGTCAACCTCAGCCCACTTTGTCTCCCGTGCCCAGCCGTCACGACATCTTCGCGGCGGGCTTCTTGGGAGGCTGGTTCTTTCTGTTGACTACTTCGATGAGCCTTCTCCGGAGCACCTCACCCTGCGGCTTCTCCCTGCTCAGGCTTGCCAGCTGCCTAGCGAGTTTCGCGTTCCCTAGGGTCCTCACCCACTTCTCGAAGTCGCCCCTGGGGTTGTGGAACTCCAGCGACATGATCTCGACTGACCCTACCTTGTTCGCAAAGTCTTGGATGTCAGTCGCGGTCACGTTGATGGGCTGACCAATCCCGACGTAGAAGTAGAACGGGGTCCCGTGTCCGTCCGTCCGTCCTATCTCGGTCATCGACCCCCTTTCTGGTGGCACCCCTATATTAAACGTGGGTAAATATTCTCCAGCCTGGGCTAACCGTCTGTCGCCAGCTCGTCCGTGTCGGGCGAAGTCTGTTCGCGGTGTGTCGTCGAATAACCAACCGAAGACTGGTAAAGGACCGGAGGTGCTTCAGGGTAATCGTATAATACTTCCACTCCGGCAGACAGGCTATGGCCGCGCAAAGAACTGCGGAAGTGACATGGGATGGTGACCTCTTGACCGGAAAGGGAAGAATACGATTCGGGAGCGGGGCGATAACCGAAACAGCGGTCACGTGGGCCTCTAGGACTGAGACTCCAGATGGGAAGACGAGTCCCGAAGAACTTCTGGCCGGTGCACATGCAAGCTGTTTCTCGATGGCCCTTTCCGCCGAATTGGCGAGGAACAGAACGCCCCCGAGTAAGCTGGAGACCAAAGCGACAGCGACCTTCGACCGGGTGGGAAGCGGATGGAAGGTGACGGGAATAGAGCTGTCGGTGAAAGGAGAGGTCCCCGGGATCGAGGGGCTCAAGTTCAAGGAACTCGCCGAAGTCGCAAAGAGTAACTGTCCGATTTCGCAGGCACTGAAGAACAACGTAGCAGTCACTCTAAAGGCAACTTTGGTGTAACAGCGACGCTGGTCCTGCACCTGTCATGACGGAGACAGCGCGGTGTCACCGGTCGGTGTTCAAAATAACGTAGCCCCCCCACTATCATTTCGTTGAGATGGTATTGGGGACAGGACTCACGAGGGCAGGTGGTAGACCGAGTTCGAGATCTGACGGGCAGATGAAGGCCACAAGCGAGCGCGCGCGTGCTTTAGACTGATGAAACAATTTCAGCCATGATACATAGTGAACGAGCGATTCTGTTTCAATCCTTTCCAGGGTCCAACTTGGCATTTCCTGGGCAGTCTTCCTGTCGCCCCTCAAGGCTGCGAGAAGGCCTCTGTTCATGTTAATTTCGCTTAAATGTGGCTAGACGGTCCCCGAATCCTGTGGCCCGAAAAGTCACGGTCAATATGTACATGACTTTCGACGGGCGCGGCGAGTTCCCCAGGTATCCAGGTTCCAACGTGGTGCCCCCGAAGCCCGACGCCCAGTTCACAGAAATGTGGGTCAACCAGTACGACTTTGTCGACACCGTGGTGATGGGGCGCCGTTCGTTCGAGGGTCACCTGAGGGTCCACTCCGAGGCGGCAAGGAAACCCGAAGACCCGGAGTACATGTTCGAGTACTCCCGGTGGCTAGACAGGGTGCAGAAGGTCTGCCTGTCCCATCGATTGAAGGAGACCAAGTGGCAGAACTCCACAATCATGTCGGGCGACTTAGGCAAGATCATTGCGAAATTGAAGTCCCAGCCAGGTAAGGGCATCATAGTGGAGGGCGGGCCTGCCCTCACCAAGGAGACTATACGGCGTGGACTCGCCGACGACTATCGAATGGTAGTCCAGCCAGTGATATTAGGACGGGGCCACCGTTACTGGGGTGACATGGGGAGCCAGAGAACCATGAAGCTCCTTTCGGTCAAAACGCTTCCATACGGGGAGCTGGTCTTGCACTACGAGGCAGTCCGGTAACCTTGGACTACACAGGTGGGAGTAGTATGGGGATGGTCGGATTCGTTACCGGGTAGATGCGAATCCATCCCCGAGTCGTAGATGTTTGGAAATAAGGTCCGGGCCCGGTGTGAAGCATACCCAATCAGGTTCTTCCTTGCCGGAATCATTTCCTGTCGGCCGAAGTGCACGGCTCTAAATAACTAGAATCGAGCTCCGCTAGCCAATCGGAGTACATTCTGGGCTAATTGTCGATGCGGCCTCCGGGATTCGGACCCGGGCGAGTGGCTCTTTCCTCGTCTTGAATGGGAAGCCACTATCCTAACCACTGGATCAAGGCCGCGCCACCAACCCCATCGCATGAAATTCTATAAACGAAGCCATTTTCGCGGCCACCACGGCCTTGAGCGAGCAACTTCTCTCGAAGCTGGCATCCCGGTTGAAGCAACTGGACGAGGGCGCGTACCGAAGGACGTACCTCTCAGGGGGGGCAACGAGGAGGACGAGCACCCACCAGCTTGTAGCGGACCTGCTGAATTCGCTCGGAATCAGTTACAAGGAGAACGTGAAGGTGCTAGGTCGGGGCAAGCCTTTCGCAGATTTCAAGGTGAAAGGAGTTTGGGTGTTCGTCGAGAAGGAGCTTGGAGATGAGGAGCGCAGAGCCCTCCTTGCTAGGAAGCAAAAGTGTGTACTAATCCGGCGCGAGTCGCTGAGGAGCGATAGTTTCGACCATGGGATCAGGATCATTGGATTGGAAGAAAAAGGAGATAGGCAGACGATCTTCCTTGACGACCCTTCCTTCAATTTCGACTACGCACACATCCTCCCGAAGACCGAGAAGTGTTCGGTCATGCACGGGCACACTTCGAGCGTATTAGTCGAGGTCGTCGGAAGGCCGGTCGAGGGTATGGTCGTCGATTTTGGCGTCGCTAAGCAGATAGTTAGGGAGGCGGTGAGGAGCCTCGACCACAAGCTGTTCATCAACGAGAAGTATGTGACTTCCATGGATGCGAAGAGCGTTACCCTGAAGTTCGAAACGGTGCACGGTGAGTTCGCCATCAAAGCACCGAGGAACACCACGGTGATGATGAATGGAGAAGCGACGGTGGAGAACCTCACGAGGGAGGTGCTGTTTAGGATAACCCCCAGAATGCCGGAGAACGTAACCGCTGTCGGGGTCTATGTCTATGAAGGACTCAACAAGGGGAGTCACATTCTGGCGAAGCTCCACCAGGAAGGTGCGAGGGACCGACGAAGGAAGCCATAGTACTCCTTTCCGGAGGAATAGACAGCGCCACCGCGCTGTATCTGACACGGCAAACACAGAGGGTGCGTGCACTGACCTTCGAGTACATGGGAATCGCCCAGAGCGAACTCCAAGCGGCGAAGGCGGTTGGCTCTAGGGCTGGCGTCATTGAACACAGGAAGGTGAGACTGCCCGACCTTAAGGAGGTGGCCGACATACCAGGGTTCAGTCCCGAGGAACTGCCACCGACCTACATTCCGCTCAGGAATAGCATATTCTACGCCTTTGCCGCTTCGTACGCAGAAGAGACAAGCGCGGCGTCCGTAGTGGGGGGGCACAACAAAGACGACATGGAGGTCTTCGCCGACGTTAGTCCAGAATTCTTCAGTACCCTTCAGAAAGCATTTTGGAACGGGTCGCGAATCCTTCGCAAGAACAGGCTTAAGATTGTTCGGCCCTTGAAGCGCCTCGGGAAGCCGGAGGTAATAAGGCTGGCAGCCTCGCTCGGGGTTCCTTTCGAACTGACGTGGAGCTGCCACCGAGACTCAGAGAAACACTGCTGGAGGTGCGACGGCTGCCTCTCGCGTTTGAGGAGTTTCAAAGAGGCAGGCATTGCTGACCCCTTGGCGGGCACGAAACGGGAGAAAATTACTTAAGGGAAGGAAAATCGGTCTAAAATTCCTTGGGACGTACTGAGCATGAGACTGCCGACGCCCTGGATATCATAGATGCGACTGCGGACGTCCAATCCGAGTCCTCCAAGATGCCGGTTGACGCGGGAATTGCAAAGCTTCGCGTGTTCAGCAGGGCAGGGAGCATCTCGATGCCCGTGGAGCTCGCCGTTCAGACCTCCACAGGCCTGCACAGGGGGGTTCACATGAGCAGGCTGGTAAAGGCGGCAAACGGTCGCAGGGCTGGGAGCATGGAGCAGTGGCTGAGATGGATATGTAGCGACGTAAACAGGACCCAACCAGGTTCAAGCGTTACGGTGACCTTCGAGCTGCCATACGATGACCAGTTCGCGAAGATTACCATGAGGGCTACCCAGAGAGGGGCAGTAACCTACCAGTACGTCGTCGAAGGCATGACGGCTTGCCCCTGTTCGAAGAAGATGATCGGAATCGGCCACATGCAGAGGGCACAGCTCACCGTTGTGCTGAAGAGCGAGAAGGCGCTCGATTCCATGAGCGTGGTGGGCAGGATAGCCGAGTGCTTCTCGGCCTCGCCGAAGGAGCACATGAAACGCCTCGAAGAGGCGAAGAAGATACTCGAAGCCCAGGCGAACCCCAAGTTTGCAGAAGACCTCGTGAGGGAGTGCGTAAACAGGTTCCCAAATGCCCTTTTCGTCAGCAGCAGATGCTTCGAGTCTATACATGCGCACGATGCAATAGCGACCTGGTCAGCAAGGCAAGGATGGATGCCCATCCTGTAGACGCAGCCCTCTGTCAGACTTAAATCGAGAATACCTCAACGGCCGAGATGCTTGGCCGACCTCCTCATAGGGACGTCAGGCTGGTCCTACAACGAATGGGCGGGGGTCTTCTACCCTACATCAAGCACAAATAAGCTGTCATTCTACTCGAAGCTCTACAAGACCGCGGAAATAGACTCGACGTTCTACGCCTACCCTTCAAAGGGGCTCGTGCTGGGGTGGGCAAGGTACACCCCTCCAGATTTCGTTTTCTCTGCGAAGCTCCCTCAGCTCCTGACCCATGAGAAGAAGCTGGAGCTTTCGAAGGGGGTCGAGACCGACATGATCCGGTTCCTCGGGCTACTGAAGCCGCTGATTGCGTCGGGCAAGCTCGGACCTATCCTGGTGCAGCTCCCGCCAAGTTATTCGTATCAGTCGGATTTCGATAAGCTCAGGGCATTCATCACAAAGGCACCTGAAGATGTCAAGTTCGCGGTGGAGTTCCGCCACCCTTCATGGCTTCGGGAGGACGTCTGGTCGTTCCTCAGAGCCAAGAATGTGGCGAACGTCATCGTCGACGAACCGCTCTTGCCTCCCGACACGATGACGACTGCGGACTTCGCGTTCATCAGGTGGCACGGCCACGGGTCTCGGCCCTGGTACAACTACAGGTACAGTGAGAAGGAACTTGACGGCTGGGTGCCGAAGGTGAAGGAGGTGACTGCCAGGGTCAAGAAGACCTTCGGCTACTTCAACAACCACTTCAAGGGTTTCGCAGTCGAGAACTCGCTAAGGATGATGGAGAAACTGGGCATATCGAACGTCCCGCAGAGGGAAGCAGCCGCCAGAGCGACGAGGTTCATAGACAGCGGGGGCAGGGACGAAGGAGAGGGAAGCATACTGGAATTCGTGGACAGGGGGCGCGGCTGAACGAAGGTCAGGATGCTGCTGGACAGCGGAGCGCCGAAGGTCCCGCCGGAGGAACTCAGAAGGCTGATTGAAGAAGCGGGGATGAAGGTCAGCCAGGGCAGGGCTGACTTCGGAGTGGTGGTCGGGGGAGACGGGAGGTTCAGCCGCTATGGGAGGACCGAGGACATCCCACTGCTCTTCGTCGGGATGAGATCGAAGGGCGCGGCCGGCTCCAAGGCCCAGCTGGCCCGAATCGAGTATGACCACCTCCCCCGGGCGCTAAAGAGGATAGGGAGCGGAGACTATTCTATTGATGAGTATGGCAGGTTGGCCGTCCTCCTGAATGGCAGGAGCATCGGCGAAGTGTTCACTGACGTGTACCTTCAGAGAGGAAGCGACAGCACGTGCATACGGTATAGGGTGAAGGTCAGCGGGCAAGGGGAAGATATCGAGGAGGCTGCAATCGGGGATGGGGTGGTCATCTCGACGAGTGCGGGGTCAACGGGATATTACTCGTATCCGGACAGGATCAGGGGAGACTACATCGATCCGGGCGGGTTCGCCAGCATAGAGAAGGACGAAGTGGGAATATGTCATATAACGCCGACCTACACCGAAAGGACAGGCACCGACCTGCACCCTCTGCGCTATACGGTGCCCTGGGGATCGAGGATCTCGCTTTCTTTGTTCAGGGAGGCGGACGCGCGGGTTTACGGCACCACAGATGACCGTGCAGGAGTCAGGGCTTCTCTAGGCGATGTGGTCTTGGTGCGCCCTGGAAGAAAAAAGACGAAGGTCATTTCGCTCTAGCGTCCTTAAGGTGTCTAATCGAGCTTGGGCTCAACGCCTGTCTCGATATATTCGACGCTCTCGCCGATGTAAGAGGCATGGTCCGCTATTCGCTCCAGATAGCGCAGGATAAGCGTGGCAGAGAGGGCGCATTTGATGTCCCCACCTTTTTTCTCGATGGTCGTCCTGAGGTTCTTCCTGTAGCTTTCGTCGACCACGTCGTCCATCTTTGGGATATTCCTAGCCATCTCCAGGTTGCGTCTTGAGAACGCTTCGACGCTCATCTGAATCATCTCCTGCGTCTTCTTAGCCGTGTCCACCACGAACTTCTTGTCGCACTTGCTCAGATCGCCGAACATTTCGAGGACGCTCGTTATGTCCAAGGCATACCTGCCGTATCGGAAGAAACCGTAGGAGATTTCCATGCACGCCTTCAGAAACCTCAGGTCGCTGGCGACGGGCTGGTACCTGGCAATCATCTCCATCGCCAAGTCGCTTACCTGGCGGTGTAAGGCGTGTAGCCTGTTGGACATCTGCCGCACTTCAGTGCCTTTCGAACCACTGCTGTAGGCATCTATGGACGCAGAGACGGCTTGCTGCGAGAGCGTAGCCATGTCCAGGAGCAGGCTGTTCAACTGGTCCAATCCCATGTCCATTAGTCTAGGCATGCACTCACCCGAACTTCCCCGTGATGTACCTCTCGGTCAGCTCCTCTTTGGGGTTCTCGAAAAGCTCGGCTGTTTCGTCGAACTCGACCAGTTTGCCCAAATAGAAGAACGCGGTGTAGTCCGCCACCCGCGAAGCCTGCTGCAGGTTGTGCGTGACTATGATAATCGTGTAATCCTTCTTGAGCTGTGTTATCAACTCCTCGATCTTCGCCGTGGCCGTGGGATCGAGGGCGGAGCACGGCTCGTCCATCAGGATAACCTCCGGCTCCACCGCCAGGGCCCTGGCTATGCAAAGCCTCTGTTGCTGTCCTCCCGACAGGCTCGCACCTGAGTTGTTGAGTTTGTCCTTCACCTCGTCCCAGAGGTAGGCACCACGAAGGCTGTGTTCGGCAGCATGGTCCAGCTTCTTCTTGTCCCCTTCCCCGTTGAGGGTGAGGCCTGCAACCACGTTGTGGTAGATTGACATGGTGGGAAAAGGGTTAGGCTTCTGGAAGACCATACCTATCCTTCGACGGACGGCCACTGGGTCGATGCGCCTGTCGTAGATGTTCTCCCCGTCAAGGAGAGCCTCTCCCTCTACCAGCGCGCCCGGGGTGAGCTCGTGGAGTCGGTTCAAGCACCTGACGAAGGTGGTCTTGCCGCACCCTGACGGGCCCATTACGGCGGTGACCCTGTTGGGAGGGATCTTGAGATCAATCCCCTTGAGCACCCAGGTGGTCCTGAAGCCAGCTTTCAGTCCCTTCGTCTCGAATTTGGGCTGGACCCCGCTTAGAGACTTTGGCTCCGCCATCTCAGCCACCTCTTTTCTTCCTTCGAAGTCTTCCTGTGTCTCCACACATGTTCACCTAGATTTCAGCCCTGACCCCTGCGAACTTGCGCCCAATAAAGAGCTTAACAGAGAGGTTCAATATCAGCATGAACACCACAAGAGCCAGGGCCGCGCCCCAGGCGGTCGTTGTCCAGTTGGCATAGTCGCCCCCCGTGCCAAAGTTGTAGATTATGTATGGAATTGACGCAGTCGGTTGGAAAAGTCCCGTCGGAGGGAAATTGAGGTAACCGGCGGTCACCACGAGAGGGGCGGTCTCCCCGGCCGCTCGGGCAATGGCGAGGAGAATCCCGGTTGCCAAGCCTGACCTGCCCGTGCTTATGACGATCCTGAAGATCGTCTTCCACCGCGGGATACCCAAGGCCATCGAGGCCTCCCGCAGCGTGGTGGGCACGAGCTTGAGAGACTCCTCAGTGGTCCTCGCCACTATCGGGAGCATTATTATCGCCAGCGAAGTGGCCCCTGCCACAGCAGAGAACGTCCTTGTCGTTTCCACGATGAGGACGAAGATGAAAAGGCCAATGGTGATGGTGGGGAACTCGGCCAAAACGTCGTTTGTGAAACTCGAGAGGAATGAGAGCCTCGACTCTGGCCACTCCGAGAAGTATATCCCTGCTCCAACCCCTACGGGAACAGCAATGAGCGTCGCCATTCCGACCATCAGAAACGACCCCTCGATCCCATTCAGTATGCCACCCCAACACATCGCGCTTCCGCTAGCAATCTGACCAGTGGAGCACGGAGATGGAGGGTTGTGAGTGAAAAAGTTCAAGGTTATCGCAGGCAGGCCCTGCGCCACCACATCCCACACGACCAAGACAAGCGGGATGACAGCTATCACAACCGCAAGAATAACCAAGCCCTTCATTATCCGGTCGAAAACTCGGCGCCATTCTTGACGTCTTCCCGTTTGGTTGATAGATGTCAACTACGATGCCACCTCATACCCGGAATTTCGTTGATCGGGTCATCCTCCAGACCAGTACTCTTGCGAAGAAGTTTATCACCAGGGCGAGCATGAACAATACAAGTCCTACTTCCACCAGAGCTGCGTCGGAGAGGGGGTCCGTCGTTGTCCCGAATTGGTTGACGATGAGAGAGGTCAAGGTGTACCCCGGTGATATGAGGGACGTCGGAATGGCGGTCGCGTTCCCTACAACGAAGGTGACGGCCATCGTCTCGCCCACAGCCCTTCCCAAGCCGAGGATTGTGGCTCCGAATATGCCTGACCTGGCGTACGGGAGGACGGCCTTCCGTGTGACCTCCCAGTCGGTCGCGCCAAGCGAGTACATCGCTTCTCGCTGACTGTTAGGTACCGCATTCAGGACGTCTCTCGAAACAGCGGAAATCGTCGGAATTATCATAATGGTCAGGACGACCCCCGCAGTAAGTAGGTCCAAGCCGAAGGGGGCTGCATTGAACAGCTGGGTGAAGCCGAGATAGGTCTTGAGTGTCGGCTCGACGTACTCCCTCATGAACGGAACCAAGACCAGCAACCCCCATAGTCCGTAGATTACGCTCGGTACTGCTGCCAGGAGCTCGACGAGAGATCCCAATGCGGCCCCTAACCCTCTGGCCCTCCCGGCCCGCTCGGAAAGGAATATGGCCACGCCGAGGCCGATAGGTAATCCGAACAGAAGCGCGAGCGCCGAAGTGATTAACGTGCCGAGAATGAACGGGAACACATTGAAGATATCTCGAGGAGGATTCCAAGTTGACCCGGTGATGAATCCAAGACCAAACGTCTTGATGCTGAGCCACGAACCAGAGGTTAACTCAACGCCCAGACCAACGAGTATAGCAATCACCCCAACGGCGGCGGCTCCGACCACCGCCTTCAGAACGAGATCCCCTTTTGACCCTGAGCTGCGCTTCTCCTTCGGAAGAGCCGTCAATGGAGCTCCCCTAAGGCAGGCACATCATCACCAGTAAAAGAAGATGGAGGATCCTGGCTACGAGCTAGGACCCTAGAGGACTGGAGTTCCGTTGTAGGTGATGGTGGCTAGTAAGGAGTTGTCGAGGGTGACGGCTGACGATGGGAGGGGTGGGTACCCTAGCGTAGATCCGGAGGAGGTGGGGGCCGAGCTCTGACCGTTGTTAACAACCCACGACAGGAAGTTGAGAGCGGCGACCGCCTGAGCCTGAGAAGTTGATGCATAGGATGCACTGAGGTCCTGGTAGACCAGAGCGTAGGTGAAGGTCGAGACTGGATAGATGTACGCGTCAGAAGTATCATTGAAGGTCGCTTGAATTACAGAAAAGCCCGTCCACTGAGCGTCGGTCGAGGGGAGGCCATTCCTTACGCCAGCCGCCAAGGCTTGCGATATGTTCGTGAGGTTGGCCACGATATAGTTGCCATAGGCGTTCCTGACCGCGCCGTAGTTGATTTGGCCGGGGTTTGCGATTTCATAGGCAATCTCAAGAGGTCCTATTGAGTAGGGGGTGGTTGCTATACAGTCCGCTACACCGGCATTGTGTAGGCATCCAATCCCAACGGGCCAAGCCAGGGTGCTCGTGGAGTAACCGATATTGTTCTTCCAAGTGGAGTTGGAATCTGAGAGGAACTGGGTGAACCCGTACATGGTTCCGCTACCGTCTGACCTGTGGTAGACCTGAATCGCATGTGCTGGCAGTTGCGCTGCTACGCTTGCAGACTGCAGGTTTGCGATGCGAGGGTCGTTCCACATGGTGATACTCCCGTAGAAGATCTCCGCGAGGACGTTGCCCGTGAAGTTCAGGTGAGCCGTGATGCCTGGTAGGTTGTAGGCAGGAATGATTCCGCTGTCAGATATCGGGATGGTCAGGAGGGTCGAATTGGCCGGGAGCTTCGCGTACTGCGCCGCCGACAGAGGCGCATCGCTTTCCCCGACGGTGTACAGCCCCGAGGTGATGCCTGCTATGCCCTTCCCGCTTCCGACCGCAGAGTAGCTGATCTGGACGTTCGGCTGCAGGTAGGAATAGGTGTTAATCCACGCCTGCATCAACGGGTACACGAGGGTTCCTCCGCCCGCCTCTACGGTCGCAGAAGGGATGAGGGTGTTTGAAGTGAATGTGCTTGTCAACGTGCTGGTAGCGGTGCTAGTAGCCGTGCTAGTTGCGGTGCTGGTAGCCGTGCTGGTTGCAGTGCTGACGGCCGTGCTGGTCGCTGTAGTTGTGTTGACAACCGTTGTTGTCGTGGTTCCGCCCGGATTGAGTGCTATGTACGCACCTGCCGCAATCACAACCACGACCAACACAATCACAAGACCTATGGTAGTTCCGCTTGTAGCTGTCTTGTTGAGGTTCATCTTCGACGTCTGTCAAAGGAATAGGTGATTTATCGTTAGCCGACAGGTTCTATGGTGCTCACCATTGAGTATAGAGAAGTTCCTGACGGGCGCTGTTAATCCTTGCATCAACAGGCACGCCCACGGAGGCAGCTTGGCTATTCCCTAACCTTATCCGTCTCAATCTGCCCTAATGAAATTCCTTTTCACATGGGGCGCCGGGGATTGCCGCCCTTGTCCAATATGCTCCTGTGGGATGCGAAGGATATATAGAGGGTATGTAGGGTACCGTTGCCGTGGCCACAGAGAGAAACAGACCAGACTTCAGGAAGGTTCAGGTTACTGGTGGCAACAGTTTCGTGGTCTCGCTTCCCAAGACGTGGGTAAATGACGTTGGCCTTAAGGCGAGTGATCCCGTGGCGGTTCTAGTCCAGCCCGATTCGTCCCTCCTTATAGTGCCGCGGCGAGACATACGCGCACCTTCTAGGTCGGAGGCTATTCTAGAAGCGTCCCAGGGGCTCGACAAGGATTTTCTCCTGAGGCATTTCATCTCTTATTACCTCGCGGGCTATGATACCATCAGGATTACTCTGGGGAGGGCGGATGGGGTACTCAGGGGATTTATCAGGGAAGGCATCAGGAGGAAACTCGTCGGCGTGGAGATCATAGAGGAATCATCAGGCGGCATTCTCACCCAGTGTCTGTCCGGCTACGTCGACCTCCCACTGAAGAAGGCCCTCGAGAGGATGGCGATTATAGCAGGGGGAATGCTCACAGACTCTGTGGCCGTCCTTCAGGGAGGAGGGAAGGGCTTGGCGACAGAGGTCATCGAACGGGATGATGAGGTCGACCGCTTCTATCATTTTCTGCTTAGGCAACTGAACATCGCTGTCAGGGACAGGTCAGTCATCCAGGAGATAGGCCTGACTTCAACTCGGGACTGCCTTGGATACAGGTTGGTGGTGAAGAGCGTCGAGAGAGTAGCCGACCACGCAGCTGGAATCGCACTCCAGGCTGAGGACCTCCAGAATCTACCGGAACCGGGGGCGAAGAAGATATCGGAAATGGCCGCCATTGCCAGGAAGGTGTTCGACAGCTCTATCTCCTCGCTTCTCCGACTCGACGGCAAGACCGCCGAGGATGCCATCGCCAAGACCAAGGACGTGGTCCAGATGGAAGGGAAGCTCAGCAGCGAGGTCTTGGCACCCCGGATGAGCGGAGCCCAGATCGCGTCCACGAAGCTGATGCTGGAGAGCATAAGAAGGACCGCTGAATACGGGTCGGATATCGCTGAAGTGGCAATCGACTTAACGGTAGCAGAACCACAGTCAGTCTGAGTCTGACAAAAACGTAGAACGGACGTGGCCTAGCGAAGTTCTGGTAGCTCACAGGTACTCTCGAGCATGCTGACGAGAGCCGCCTCCCCCTTCTCTGTCAGAACCACTTTCTCCTTCACCTGATCCCCTTCAAGGTTGGTGATTATGTCAACGAGATACTCCCGTTGTAGCCACCCTAGGAGGTTCTCAAAGACGGAAGGAGCCAGCTTCGTTCTTTCGTGAAGGGCTTCCACGTCCATCCGCTTTGTCCCTGCCAGCGCGAGAAGCGTCACAAGGCTCTCGCCAGACAGACCGTCCCAGGAACCCGGTTCCTGGGGACGAATTGTTGTTGCTTCCTGCTTCAACGAACATCGTTTCCGCGGCTGCTCTAAAACGGTTCTCGACTGCGCCTATGGCCTGCATCAGAAAGTATAGAGGGCTTGAGCCGATAACCTCACAGCGGACGAGGACTAGTAACTCTCTTTGCCAGCGCAGAAACCCGAGACGAGACGAAACCAAGAATATCCGTCAGCAAGGGCAAACCAGATTGGCAGATGGCCGGTGAGGTTAAACCCTCTGTCTTTGGAGGGTATTTTTAGAGGAATCCTCGGTCAACAGCCCTAGGAGAAGTGCAGGCGGCTTGCAGATTCTGATTGCGGGAGGTGGAGAGGTGGGAACAAGACTAGCCGTCTATCTGTCCCAGAGGGGCGAAAAGGTCACTCTGATAGACAGCGACCAGAGTAGGTGCGAGTGGGTATCCAAGAACAGCGACGCAGTCGTCTATCGCGGAAACGTCCTCAACCCCGAGGTGCTGACGGAAGCTGAGATAATGAAGACCGATGGGCTCGTAGTTGCTCTGGGGAACGACCAGATTGCCAGAGAACTTGTGCGGTTGGCCAAGATCCAGTTCGGTGTCCCGAAAGTGATTGCGGTGGCAAAGGATGCCGCCAATGCCGAGAGGATCCGGAGAACTGGAGCAGACCAAGTAGTCTGTTCTGATGACGTTGTACTCGGAGAGGTCAAGAGTCTCCTGCACCGAAGGGGACACAGGGTGCTTTACCACGCCGGGGGAGGGGACTACAAGATTGAGCAGGTGTCAATCAAGGCTACCTCGGGGATGCTTGGGAAGAAAGTGTCTGCTCTGGGGAACAAGCTGGCAAGGGTGGCCGGGGTGATGAGAGGAGGAAAACTCCTTTTCCCGAGGGACGAGACCGAACTTCTGTTGGGGGACGAGGTTATAGTTATCGGCGAAGAGGCGGGCGTCAGCAAAGTTTGCGCGCAAATAGAGGCATAGGACTGAAGATTGGCTAGCGTTTCACTGTTGTCAGGGACCGTATTGAGCCTGTTGGAGGTCGCACTCATCCTCTCCGCCACTTGGCTCACCAACTTTCTCTTCGGCAGGCTCATCATCGGAGCGGTGTGGAAGAGGAACAGGAGTTTGGCCTACGAGGTTAGCAGCGTGGGAGGCATCGTCATCTGGACCGCCGGCGTGTTGCTTACACTCCCCGTTCTGGGAGCGTCTGACACCGTGGTTTCTGTGGTGTTACTGCTCGTCGGAGCTTTCCTGATTCTGGCGACAAGGGATTTCACTGGCAACTGGTTTGCTGGTCAGACCATCAAGAAGATCGCACCCTTCAAGATTGGTGATTGGATTAGGACGCCATCGACTTACGGTCGTGTCGTAAAGATCGACGATTTGTACACGACTCTTGTCACTCCAGAAAACGAGTCTGTTGTGATCCCAAACAGTAAGCTGATTTCGGACATGATAGTTGACCGAAGCGGAAACGGTCCGATCAAGGTGCACCTAAAGGTCGATGTACCGCCGGAGCTCGGGATTTCAACGGCCTCTCTCACGTTGGCTGAAATCGCTCGCGAGATTTCAACGAAGTTCTCAGACGTCGGTGAGAACGAACAACCAGAAATCCATGTGATCGCTCGGTCAGCTAAGACCGTCAGGATGCAGGTGGTGCTGAGAATCACCAATCCCGCGAATGAGGATGAAGCGAAGTCTGAGTTCAGAAGGCGCCTGGCAGCGCTAAACTGGCCTGAATCACTCGTCTCCCCTCCTTGACAGGAAGATTTCTGGAAGCCAGAGACCGGCTACCACACTCGCGGCTCGTGCCTAACCCTTTGTTGCTGACGGCTCGCTCCCTAGGAACTCCCTTACTGCCTTCTCTGGACCCCTGTTTCGTCGTACTCGCGTGTAAAGATAGTATAGCATGAGCCCTAGTACAATCCAGAGAGTTCCCACTTCTCGGCCGACTGGATGAAGTATTACAACTAAGAGCCAGATAATCAGGTCCGCAGCGAAGCAGCCTGCGGCAAGGATTGGAATCTCGTATCGCTTGCGATTCCCGTTGCTGTCGAGAGACCGGGTGGAGATTCTTATGCTCCAGGGGGTCCTAAAGGGACGAACAAGGCTCGTCTCTTTGTTCCTGAGTGAGATGAGGCTGAGGCCAACAATCATGTAGGCGATAAGGGCCCCGAAATTGTACATCTCGGCCAGGACACCAAGTTGGGCGGAGAAGACCACAACTACCGCGACGGCTATCGCAGCGAACACGATTATCGAGACATACGGAGTCCTGTACTTCGGATGAATGCGGCCGAAGAGAGCGGGAATGACACCTCCCTCACTCATAGAATAGGCGATTCTGGAAATCCCCACGATTCCAGCATTCGCTGCGACGAGCAAGACAGAAATCCCCAGAATGGCTGTCAACCCGCCGAGAACCCATCCGAATGGCAGCATCGATGCAATGAACGAGACGGGGTAGGTTACGGCCGATGGATTGTTGGCCATCACTTGGTACGGGACCACGCCCAAGGCCAACGTCGAGTAGGCGAGCGTCGCGGCCACCACGGCGATGCTGATGAGAAAAACAGCCCGCGGGATGTTTTTCCCGGCGTTCTTCGTCTCCCCCGCGCTCTGTGATACGACCTCTATGCCCAGATAAGACGACATGGCGATGGTCACGGCGTAGAGGAAGTTTGGGTAGCTCGGGGCGGATCCAATGTGCATCGGGGGGTTGATGGCCGGATGGTAGGCGAAGAGGAATCCAATGGTTAGTACAACAGCTTCACCTATAAGGTCGAAAAGGACAAGGATGTAGGAAAATCTCGCAGAACCGGCAATCCCAACGAGGTTCAGCGCAATTAATGCGACTACTACGAGGACTGTAACCACCGTCGTGATTTGGCTGATGACCGGGAAGAAATATCCGACATACCCGACCGCAGCGACAGCCGAGATGGCCGTTGTCACCAGGTAGTCTAGGAGCAGAGCCCAGGCAGCCAAGAAAGCGATGTTGCGCCCGAAGGCCCTGTTGGCGAAGGTGAACGCCCCTCCCGCCTGATGATAGGCGCTCGAAAGCTCAGCGTAGCACAATGCGGTCAGGACATAGGCGATAGTCGCGAAGAGGTAGGCATATGTGGCTGCCGCGTTTGCATAGACTAAGACGAGGCCCAGTGTGAAATAGATGCCTTCGGCGACGTCCCCGTAGGCGAACGCGAAGTTCCCCAGTATCCCGATGTCGCGCCTTAGAGAACTCCTCGCCCTCCTGGCCATACGCGTCCCTTTCTACCTGTGTAGTTGCCACCCGTATGGCGCGAGCGCCGGGCCTTCTCTCATGGTTCTCTCGGCTCGGAGGCTGAAAGGCACGCCGAGCCACTCTTGCTGTTCTACTTAAGCCCGCAAGACCGACCCCTGGATTCACCTTGCCCATCATTCGAGACCGACGAGCTATTCAAGGGGCGGGCGCGATGCAGGGGGAGGCAAGGGAGGATTGTCGCGGGCATGGACGATTCCGAGACCAAGTCTCTAAGTCTGAAACCCCAGCTTGGGATGTTTGATGCCGTAGCCACCGGCCTCGCAGCCATCCTGGGGGCAGGAATCTTCGCCGTTATTTCGCCTGCTGCCTCGGTGGCGGGCCCCGCGCTGCTCGTGGCCCTTGTAATCGCTGCCTTCGTCGCCTTCTGTAACGCCCTCTCGTCTGCCCAGCTCGCGTCCGTGTTTCCGAGGACAGGGGGGACCTACGAGTTCGGGGGGCGGATGCTGGGCCCCTGGTGGGGGTACGGAGCAGGGTGGATGTTTCTCACGGCGAACACCTTTGGGCCCGGGGTTACTGCGCTTGCCTTCGGTGCGTACTTCAACGCGGTTGTGGGGGTGGTCCCTGCCAGAGTCGCCGCAGTCCTAGCGGCGCTAGCCATGACTTCAATCAATGCCATTGGAATCAGGCGCTCCGTCAGGGTCACGGACGTGGTCGTTATCATCTCCCTCGCTTCGTTGCTTTCGGTGGTGGTTATCGGACTCCCGGGGGGGAAGCTGTCGAACTTCGAGCCCTTCGCGCCTGGAGGACTAGGGGGTACTCTTCAGGCCACGGCGCTGCTCTTCTTCGCCTACACCGGATACAGCCGAATTGCGACGTTGGTCGAGGAGGTCAAGGATCCACAGAGGACGATTCCTAGAGCGACGGTTCTTGCTCTGGGGACGGCGGTTATTCTGTATCTCGCTGTGGGAGCAACAGTGATTATGGTGCTTGGCGCCGCGGGAGTTTCGGCATCTCAGTCTCCCTTGCAGACCACCATGACAGCGGTCGGAAGCGGCTTGGGAGTGGCAGTAGTGATACTGGGAGCCCTGCTCACCACGTTCAACGAGGGGCTGTCGGACCTATTGGGGGTGTCTCGAGTTGCATTCGCCATGGCACGCAAGGCAGATCTTCCCCTGGCTTTCGCTCACCTGGGCCGGGACCAGAACCCGTACAGAAGCGTCTTGCTGGTGGGCGCAGTGGCGATACTTGTTGCAGGGTTCGCGCCTTTCGGGGTGGCCGTAGGGATTTCCAGCTTTGGCACACTGCTGTACTACACAGTCACCAATGCGTCGGCGCTTCGACTCGGAAAAGAGGAACGACGGTTCCCCCGCTTGCTTTCGCTCGCCGGCCTGGTCGGATGCCTCGGGCTTGCGTTTTCCTTGGCCGCCCCGGAAATTGCAGTGGGTCTTGGTATTCTCGCCGTCGGGTTGGGCTACAGAGCTCTGCGCCTCGCAATTGCAAGCAGACTGGGCCAGCGAGACACGTGAAGTAGAAGCCTTATCGCTCGGGTTCCAACGATCAGGTATCCCTGAGGACCATCGACGCAAGAATTGGATATTGGTTTATCGTGCCTCGATGGAGACCTTATCGGCAGCAAACGCAGCCTTTTCAGGGTCAAGTTTCGGATAGCGCATCCCAAGGGATTCGAGAGCCTCTACGACCACCTTGGATACCACCAAGTCTCTGAACCACGCATGATTTGAGGGAACCACGTACCAAGGGGCGAACCCGGTGCTGGTCCGCTCCAGGGCATCCTCGTAGGCCCGAGTGTACTCCTTCCAGTAGGATCTCTCGTTGTAATCCAGTCGGCTGAACTTCCAGTGTTTGGTGGGATCTCTTAGCCGGTCTTGGAAACGCTTCGACTGTTCCTTCTTATCTATGTGGAGGAAGAACTTCATGATAGTGGTCCCTTCCTCATTCAGCATCCTCTCGAAATCGACCAGTTGCTGGTATCTCTTGCTCCACACACTCTCCGGCACTAAACCGTGAACACGTTCGAGGACACTCTCGTAGTGACTCCGATTGAACAAAACGATTTCACCTTTGCCTGGAACTTGTCTGTGAACTCGCCAGAGGTAGTCGTGGTCCTCCTCCTCCTCAGACGGTACCCCGAAGTGCGCAACCCTGACGCCTTCAGGATTCACTCCCTCGAACACCCGTCGTATGGTTCCGTCCTTTCCGGAGGTGTCCATGCCTTGGAGAACGATCAGGACCTTGCGCTTGTGCTCAGCGTAGAGCAGCTCTTGAAGGGGATCGAGTTTCCTCAGAATCGCGTCAATCACCTTCTCCCCGTCATTCTTGTCGCCATCGAATCCAGAAGTGTCGCTTGGGTCAATTTTGTCTAGGTGAACCTTGGAACCTGGTTTCACCATGTACCTTTTCACATGAATGTTCTTTGTCATGAGCACGCCATGGCACGGCTTCCTTTACTTGTTTTCGCATTTCCGATGGCTCAGGTTGCAGCAACTCGGCCCCGCTGAATCGCGAATTCCTGGATCGAGCTGCTTGATTCCAGCTTTGGCCACAAACAGAGTCCGTTTTCGGGTAAATCAAACCGTGGGCCGAAAGGGGTTCGAGTTAGGCACTTGCCGATCATCTTGGCTTGGACCCTTGGCACGATGGTGAATCCGAAGCGGTTGGGATTCGAACTTCGAGTCGGATGGGTTCCGGATACACAACGGGTTGGAAGCGTTGCGACCGCGAGCCTTCCAATGAAACAGAGAATACTGGGAGGGATTTCGACCCGCGGGCGCAAGTCCCGCCCAAGGATTCGACTCTAGCGTCAATCCCCAGCCATTGTTCTCCACCTTGTGTAGGATGCCAAATGGAATTCCCTTCAGAAGAGCTGAGGTCAGGCTTCGCCAGGGTTCAGCTTTTCGTAGAACTGCAGCTTGACGCCGGGGAATGCTTCCTCGAGATGGTGGGCGAAGTCTGAATACACAGCCTTCTTTCCGGCCTCGATACGGTCGTACGCTTCCTTCTTCTTCTCAGGGTCAGTATCGAGTGCGTTCATCCGAGCACGGTAGTCGGCGAAAGCCTCACCTTTCCTTGGTCCCAACTCGTTGGACATCGCATTCACCTCTAATTCGATTGGAGGCTGCACTGGTCGATGCTTCCTCCTGTAGGTGAAGTTCGTCATAAGGGAGAAATTTTCATTCTTTCCGTGAGAAGTAATCTCGATGGTCCTGACATTCTCACCATCTTTGTTGAGGAAATCGGAACACGCTCCGACCGCCTGTCCCAGGTCCATCTTTGCCTGCGTTTTACCTCGGGGCAGAGATTCCTCGTCGACGCTAATTTGAGTAGGGCCATCCAGTCCCACTGCCCTGAGGAACTTCTCGGCACCATCGAGAAAAGAAGAAGGCGAAAGGGTCTCTAGGTGGACATGAAAGGAATCCTCCAGCTTCTCGTACCATTGCTCGTCATTGCCTACCGACTCGATTAGTCTGATATCATCTCCTCGCGGAAGCTCCTCGTCCTGTTTTTTCATTTCCGCCGTAAAGTCGATGGCGAAGCCCAGAGCGGCACCATTGCCGACGTTGGTCGGTGCACCGGCTAACCAGAACGACATTGGCAGGACATCGTTCCATGTCTGACCAGTCGTGCTGTGCGCAGACTGGTCGTGGGACAAGTCCTGAATAGTGTGCCACGCTCGTTTTTAGATTTTGACCAATCTGTCGTTTCGTCACATGTCCTTACTGGCGAATGAAGGCAAGACTAGAGGGGATTCCGACCTGCAGGTGTCAATCCTCCGCGGAACCTCGCCCGTTACTAGTTGGAGGCACCGGCCGGGGCTAACTCAGAATACGCTCCTAACGGGTAACGGAGCATGATTTGAGCTATCTGAAATTGGGCCGGAAGG
>Ga0187772_10000146_pt1 | contig 28961 bp, 19 predicted proteins | sample 0116_SJ02_MP15_2_FD_133137 | JGI IMG/M metagenome (GOLD analysis project Ga0187772, IMG submission 133137) | Tropical peat soil microbial communities from peatlands in Department of Meta, Colombia - 0116_SJ02_MP15_20_MG | ecosystem: Environmental > Terrestrial > Soil > Wetlands > Peat | place... | reverse complement strand
TACGATCAGGCCGCGGCACTCGACGCTATCCATGCCTTTGGTGAAGAGCTCACCGTGAAGCGCGGCGTAAAGCTCGATTCCTTTCTCTTCGACGATGGCTGGGACGACCCGCGCACCCTCTGGAGCTTCAATTCCGGTTTTCCGGATGGCTTCACTCCCATCAAGGCGGCAGCCGCTCAATTCGGCGCTGCGCCCGGCATCTGGCTTTCCCCTTGGGGTGGCTACGACAAGGCTAAGGAGGAGCGCACGAAGTTCGGGGCTGGACAACACTTCGAAATGAACGAAGGAGGCTTCGCGCTCTCCGGCCCGAAGTATTTCGCGCGCTTCCGCGATGTCACGCTAGATTTCATCCGCAAATACGGAATCAATCAATTCAAGATCGACGGTACTGGCAACGTGAACAGCGTGTTTCCGGGCAGCGAATTCGACAGCGATTTCCACGCGGCGATCAGCCTGATCGAAGAATGGCGCACCGTGAAGCCCGACATCTTTGTGAATCTCACCACGGGGACTTATCCCTCCCCCTTCTGGTTGCGTTACGCCGATTCCATTTGGCGCGGCGGCGAAGATACCAGTTTCGCCGGGGTCGGGTCCTGGCGCGAGAAATGGATCACCTATCGAGACGCGCAGACCTATGCCGGCATTGTGAAAAAGGGGCCCCTATTTCCCTTGAACTCGCTCATGCTCCACGGAATTGTCTGTGCGCGACAAGCCGAACATCTCAGCGATGATCCCGGACACGCCTTCACGCACGAAATACGCGATTATTTCGGCAGCGGCACGCAACTCCAGGAGCTATACATCACGCACTCACTCCTGTCGTCGACGGATTGGGACACCCTTGCCGAAGCGGCAGACTGGTCCCGCCACAATGCTGCGACTCTGGTCGACACGCACTGGATCGGCGGCGATCCCGCCAAGCTCGAAGTCTATGGTTGGGCTGCCTGGTCACCGGAGAAGGGAATCATCACGTTGCGAAATCCCAGCGACCATCCTCAGAGGTTATCTCTCGAAGTCGGCCAGGTGTTCGAGCTCCCCGCGGGCGCCCCGCAGAAGTTCAACGTACGTTCTGCCTGGAAAAGCGACCGCACGAAGAATCCCATTTCACTCGCTTCTGGCAAAGCCCATACGTTCCAGCTGCAACCCTTTGAGGTGCTGAATCTCGAAGCAATCCCGGTTTTCTAAGCAAAAAGAGCTTGCTTTCGTTTTAATTCTTTTACTTTCTTTTTCTTTCGCATGCATATACACTTAAGCCGCTTGAAACGCGTCAGCCGCTCCACAGAATCTCCTCAACCCAGGGCCTTTCGGAGGCAGCGATCATGCGTACTAAAGTTCGCCTGAATCCCTCGATTTATCGGCAAACCCTCCTGCAGCTTGCCTTAGCGCTCCTCCTGACGGCGTTGATAGCGCACCCGGCAAAGCCGCAGGACTTGCGCTACAAGCCGGATCCCAACGCCTCTGAGCATATGACCTTGCTTCTGAAAGACTACGACCCTAAATCCATGCTCCACACCGCAGTCCACGAAACTCCCCGCGCGAAATTCCCCGTGATTGACGTTCACAATCACGTGAATGATCCCTATGGCCATGACGAAAAAATCCCCCCGGCTGAGGTCGTTCGAAGAATGGACGCGGCGAACGTGCAGAAGATCGTGATCCTCACGGGAATGTGGGGAGATAAGCTTCAGAGTGTGATCGACAAAATGGTGAAGCCTTACCCGGACCGCTTCATCGTCTTCACTCAGATGGACTGGAACAAAATCGACGACCCTAATTTCAGCTCGGAAATGGTCGCGCAACTGGACGACGCGGTACGTCGCGGCGCCCGCGGGCTGAAAGTTCTGAAGGACTTGGGTCTTGGCGTCAAAGACAAGTCCGGCCAGTTCCTCCCGATCGACGACCCCCGGCTCGACCCGATCTGGGAGGAATGTGGTCGCCTGAGAATTCCCGTGGCCATTCATACATCGGATCCCGAGGCGTTTTTCACGCCGCTGGACCGGCATAACGAACGTTATGAGGAATTGAACGAGAATCCCACCTGGAATTTTTCCGGTCCTCAATTCCCTGGCAAAGCAAGACTACTGGCCGAGAGAAACCACGTCATCGAAAAACATCCGCATACCACATTCATTGCTCTCCATGTCGCCAATTGGCCGGAGAATCTGGATGCCGTCTCCGACTGGCTGAACACATATCCCAATATGTACGTCGAATTCGGCGCCCGCGAAGCCGAATTAGGCAGGCAACCCCGCCGCGCTCGAAAATTCTTTCTCGATTATCAGGACCGCATTCTCTTCGGAACCGACAGCGAGCCGCAGGAACAGATGTACGCAAACTATTTCCGCTGGCTAGAGACGCCCGATGAGTATTTCCCTTATGCAGGCTACCCCGGCCAGGGACGCTGGATGATCTATGGCATGGAGTTGCCAGACGCTGTCCTCGAAAAGGTCTACCACAAGAACGCCGAGAAGATCTTCGCGCAGTTCCAAGGAACGCACTGACATGAGTCAACTTCTCGAGAGGAAGATCAACGCTGTTTTTGGGTCTGGCTGCCTAATTTGTGCCGTTCTTGGGCTAACTCTGTTCGCCGGCTGTGAAAAGCAAAAGACAAGTCCGTCGAGCGTTTCCTCCGCCCCTCCAAAATCGGCCGTCGAGGTCACCCCGTCGGTCAACGAGATTCTCGTCCGCACGCCTTCCACCCAATTCACGCTCTCTTCCAACGGCGCTTTGACAGCCGCCCTTTGCAAGGACGGCTCGACCATTACACTTGATGTCCCGTCCTCATCAGCGACCCAAAATGTCGCGATTGCGAAGAAGCAGTTTCCTGGCGCCGTGTTGGACTTGACGACCGCGCAAATCAGCGAGGCCACAGGTAAGCTCGGCGCTCTCGGCAAGCAGGTCAAGGTTAACGGCAAGGTCCCTGGAACTGATCTGCAAGAAACCCTCACGCTCGAGGTCTATGATACTTTCCCGAATCTGGCTCTGCTGTCGCTTCAACTGCGCAATGACGGCCAAAGCAACGTGCCGCTCGAGAGTGTCGAGCTCCAGCGCCACAACTTTGCCTCCCCGAATCCCGAGGGAGGTACCCCTCAGCCTCTCTGGACGTTTGAAGGTTCCAGCCTGCACTGGGGAAAAGACGAAATCTTCCCTATCCCGGCGAAATTCTCCCAGGAAAATCCGTTTGGCGCACCAGTCAGCGTGAAAGACGACCTCGGCCACGTCGGGGGCGGCATTCCCGTCGTTGCGTTCTGGTCGCGCAATGTGGGCGAAGCGATTGGCCATATCGAGACCCTGCCTCTTGTTCTTTCTGTGCCCGTGAGCACAACAGAAAAAGGGCAAGTCGAAGCGGGCGTGAACGTCCCGGCTAAAACCCTCCTGAAACCCGGGGATGTCTTTTCCACCCCGCGCACGTTCCTCGCAGTCTATAGCGGCGATTTCTACGAGCCACTGAGAATGTGGTCAGAGGCAATGGAAGAAGAAGGACTGCGTCGTCCCAAGAACAATGACGAAAACTACGCTGTCGCGTGGTGCGGTTGGGGTTACGAATTTGGCGTCACGCCGGAACAGATGCTAGGCACCATTCCAAAACTGAAAGAGCTCGGCATCCACTGGGCCACCCTGGACGATGGCTGGTTCAACAACTACGGCGACTGGCAGCCGCGCACTCCCGTATTTGCCGGTGCCGCTATTCAGGACATGGTCAAGAAGTTTCACGAGCAGGGAATTAAGGTCCAGTTGTGGTGGCTGCCGCTTGCGGCCGAAGACGGCAGATTCGGCTACGGTGGCCGCAAATTCGTTACCTCAGACGTTGTAAAGGAACATCCAGATTGGCTCGTGCTCGATCAGGACGGCAAGCCCGCGCGGATGGCGCGGAATCTCGCCACGTTGTGTCCCGTTCTGCCCGAAGTGCAGGCTTACTACAAGCAGCTTACGGAGCGTTTCATTCGCGACTGGGACTTCGACGGCCACAAGCTCGACAACATTTACACGGCGCCGCTGTGCTACAACCCGAAGCACCACCACAAATCGCCCTACGATTCCGTCTATGCCATGGGTGACGTCTACAAAGTGATCTTTGAGACCACACGCGCCCTCAAGCCGGACAGTGTCACGCAAAGCTGCCCCTGCGGCACGCCGCCGAGCCTGGCCTGGTTCCGCTACATGGATCAGGCCGTCACTGCTGATCCCGTGGGCTCCATTCAAGTACGCCGCCGCGTCAAAATGTATAAGGCGCTGCTCGGATCCCATGCCGCCGTGTACGGCGATCATGTTGAGCTCACGCGCATCACCGGCGCCTCTACGAACAACGAGCAGGACGTTGGCAGCGATTTTGCCTCCACCCTCGGCACCGGCGGTGTTTTGGGGACCAAGTTCACATGGCCCGACTATGGCCCGAAGTTCAAAAATGTCGAACTCACTCCGCAAAAGGAAGCCCGTTGGAAAGAGTGGATCAGCCTTTACAACCAGAAGATGCTTTCGAAAGGGAATTTCCTGAATCTCTATGTCTACGGCTTCGATGTCCCGGAGGCCTACGCGATCGAAAAAGGCGGCCACATGTACTATGCGTTCTACGCGCCATCATCGGCCGGTTCTACCAATGGAACCCCAGCCGAAGCAGGTCATTGGACGGGAGAAGTGGAGCTGCGGGGTCTGAAAGCAGCGAGCTACCACGTGACTGACTACGTTCACAACAGGGATATCGGCACCCTAACCGGCCCCATCGCAAAACTCAAAGTAGATTTTGTGGACAACCTGCTTCTCGAAGCCGTGCCAGGTCCCTGATTAGAGAGCCCCCAATCGGCAAGCCAATGTAGCGGCCGCATTCACCTGTTGCATGCTTGGACTTTGTCTTCCCCTAAGTACTGCGGCTTCCGCCCTTCGCGCACTGATCCCGCAAAAACGAATCGCGATACTCTCCATCGCGAAAAGCCTCCGTCCCGCCTGGACGCGTCACTGAGAGTGCTCCCACGATATTTCCAAACGTCAAGCACTCCTCGATTTTCCCACCGCGAATAAACTGGTGAAGAAAGCCCGCATCAAAGCTGTCTCCCGCCCCAACATGGTCCGCCACCTCAACCTCGGGAGGAAATGCCACAAACCTCTGTTTCGAAACCCTTGCCAAAACTCCCTGGGCCCCGCGTTTCACCACAACCAGCGGCACTTTTTGCGAGAGAAATTCCGCGGCACTCTCCACGTCGGCCATTCGGGTAAGCTTGCACGCCTCTCGTTCATTCGGCAAAAGCACGTCGGTGTACTCCAGCAGGGAATATAGTTCTGACGGCCAGCGATCTTCCGGATCATCATTTGTATCCAGAGAAGTCGTCAGTCCGGCCGCCTTTGCTTTCCGGAAAATCTCCACGAAAGAACTCTGCATACCCTTCTGCAAAAAAAAGGAAGAGACATGCAGATGTTTCGCATCGAAGAGGTATCCAGGGTCTAGGTCCTTCGCGCTCAGTTCAAACATCGTGCCGGGATAGGTCAGAATGTAGCGGTGTTTCCTCTGCGGCAGGATTACGGTCAGCCCCGTCGTCCTTCCCGCCAGGCGGCGCACGTGAGAGAGGTCCACACCGCTCTCCCCCAGGCGTTGTAAACAAATCTCCCCGAACGGATCGCTGCCAATCGCCGAACTGAAGCTAACCTTATTCCCCAGGGTCGCCAGGTTGTGCGCAAAAATAGCGGAAGAGCTGCCTAGCGTGATCCGCAAATCGGTTGCCAGGTGTTCTCGTTCCATGGTCATTTCGGCAGGTAGACCAGACAGGATCAGGTCGAGATTCAGCTCGCCGATGACGCTCACGTCAAACGTGGCCACCGATTTTTCTCCTCTTTTTCTAATCCAGAATGACAACTCGGCTCAGGTTTTTCGGCTGGTCCGGATTCAAGTCTTTGGCAATCCCGGAAAAGTAGCCCAGCAGTTGACAGGGCACCGTACTGGGAGCGAGCCGCGCAAGTTCATTGCCGGCTTGTCCAACCTCAATTACAAGATCCGAGGTGCGCCGAATTTCTGCACGGGCATCCGAGCATACGGCAACCGTAACCCCACCAAGCTCTTTCATCTCTTCAAGGACTTCCACCTCTGCCTCCAGCGCACTGTCGCTCAAAAAGAACGTCAAACATGTTTCTGGCCCGACAATCGCTTTGGGTCCATGCCGAAACTCCAGCGCGTGGAAGAACTGGCTGTACGAACAGGACATCTCCATGACTTTCAGCGCCGCCTCCCGCGCGATGCCATGGAAGGGGCCCTGCCCCAGGAACACATAGTCTGAAAACGAATTGCCCGCCACAAAATCTTCCATCTGTTTTGCGATGACAGGAATCCGTGGCGCAAATCCTTCCGCCATCCGACGCAGGGCATCCAAGAACTTGGCGTTGCCTGCCTGGCGCGCAGCCAGAACCTGCAGAGTGAGCAGCATACTCGTAAACGAACGCGTCATCACCGTGCTCTGTTCATCCGCAGCCTGAAGCGCAATCGCGGCGTCACATGCTCGCTCTAATTCGGAATTTTCCGCGCACGTGATGCCGACCGCAGGCACCTTCAAGTCTTGCCTCAACACCGCTGCGGCGCGCACTGCCTCAGAAGTTCGTCCGGAACGTGAAATCACCACCGCTTGCAAATCTTTTCCCTCGGCCTGAAGAAGTTTGGGGAAGAGCAGCACCTCGGATGCAGGAACAGCCCGCGCTGGCTGGCCCGTCAGCAGTGTCCATGAAACGGCCGCTGCCTCGGCAAGGTAATAGCTTGTGCCGCATCCAATAAAAATCCACTCCCGCTTGTTGTTGCTTGCCCGAAGGAACTCCGCGATCGCCCGGCTTTGCCTCATCTCCTCGAGCACGGACTGCCAGACGTCGCCCTGCGATTGAATTTCATTCCATGTGTGTGATTCCGCGTGACGCGTTTCTTTCGTGCTCATAGGTCTCGTTCCTGAATAGGCGATCGTCTCCAATGTTCCTCACACCAGCGTGACTCCGACTTTTGCTTCACGCAGCGTGGAAAGATCGCGCTTCAAAATGTTCTTGTCCGTAATCGTTTCGTGAACCGCGCTCGTCGGCAGGATGAGCGAAAGGCTGCGCCGGCCGAACTTGCTCGAATCGCATACAACGATCGTGCGCCGGGCCGATTCTGCCATGGCCCGGTTCACGCGAGCCTCCAGCAGATTGGGCGTTGTCAGCCCGTAGTGCACGTCGAAACCGTCTACCGCCAGAAAGAAAAGATCGGCACTCAGCTTTCGCAACGATTCTTCGGCCAGAGGGCCCACCAGCGAAAAAGAGTTTTTCCGCAGCACCCCACCCGTAAGGATCACCTCTACGGGTGAATCCGCCAGCTCCGCGCCGATGTTGATGGCGTTCGTGATGATCGTAAGATGTTTCAAATGACGGCAGCTTCTTGCGATAGCGGTGGTAGTCGTTCCGGAATCCAGGATGATGACCTGTCCCTTCCCGATCATGCGTGCCGCCGCCGCGGCGATTCGCGTCTTTTCCGGCCGGTGCAGCCGCTCCTTCTCTTTTAGGGAACTGTCCATAAGCGCCCCCGTGTTTACAGGAAGCGCCCCGCCGTGAGTTCTTTCCAGCTCTCCTTGGTGGTGCAGAAATTCCAGGTCTTTTCGAATCGTGATCAGGGAGGTATGAAAATGTTTCGCCAGGTCGCGCACGACAACGCGCCCGTCTGCCTGAATCATTTCCAGAATGGCTCTTCTTCGTTCTTCACTCAGCATACTGGCTCGAAAGACCCGGCAGATTTGGCATTCGCACATCCACACGCATACGCGTATCGGCCGAGTACCTCCAGAATATGATCCCGGATCAGCGCCGCGGACTGATTCTCGATCTTGCCCGCGCGCACCGCTTCCGCTTGGCGCGGAAGGAATTGGCTTAGCAACGAAACAGGGGCGGGAGAAGCGCTCAGATTTCGGAGCAGCACTTCGACCGAGGCGGAAACCGCCGGTTGCGGCCAGTAGTAGCGTGCCCGATCACTATAACTGTATTTTCTTGCGATCCGCAAAACGCGTTCGTCTCCGTGATAGTAACTCTGCCAGTGGGACGGATCGCTCAGCATCACCCTGTCCAGGGTTTCCGGCAAATCGGATAGACTCACACCCGCTCTGCCTGACAGCCACTCTCTTTCGATCGCCGCCAATGCGAAAACCGCTTCGCGGAAAGCGAAGGTGAGCCACGGCCCAACCTTCAGGATTGCGAAATGGTCCAGGACCATTTGCCGCAGCGCCTCCGGCGATTGGTAATCGGTCGAATGCGCCTCATAAACTCCGTTCCACGCGCGGTTTAAGCATCGGGAGAGCGACCTTACCTTCCTGGCGTCGTACGGAAAAACATTGGCATCTCCGAATTCCACACCCGGCTGAACCACAACAGCAATGACTCGGCTCCAGGCGGACTTCAGTCCCCGCGCAAGAAACGCTTTCTTCGCTATCTCCAGCGTGCGTGTCAGGTCCTTGGTGCGCGTCACTTCCGGTGCTCTCGAATCGGTTTCTTCACCACCCGGAATCGGCACTTCCGTCCCAATCACGTAGAGGAGTGTGTTTGCCTTGGACGCAAGCTCCCGATTCGCTTCTTCCGCGACAATGCACAGGTCTGCAGCGCGTTCGCTTATGATTTCTTCCGGCAGAGTGCGCTGCTGATCCACCTTGTCGTCCGCGCAGGGCATGCTCGTGTCCAGGTGAATCTTCGTGAAGCCCGCATGCACGTATTCCCTCACCATCTCTCGCGCCTTTGCCATCGCACTGGCTGCCGGTTCCTTCCGCCAAACATGCGGTCCAAGGTGATCTCCACCCAAAACAATTCGTCGATGAGGAAACCCCATTTCCGTAGCCACGCTTTGAACAAAATTCACAAACTGGGCCGGAGTCTGTCCCGTGTAGCCCCCAAACTGATTCACCTGGTTGGACGTCGACTCCACCAGAAGAATATTTTCGTCGCGCGCAGCCCGAATCATCCCGGATTCGAGCACAAAGCGATTCGCCGAGCAGATGGAGTAAATGCCGCGCCCCTTGCCACGCCGGTTGTCAGCAAGAATTCCGCGCAAACGGTCCGTCACGCTGCTGGCACCTGCCCGCAACACCTTCCTTTTCGTCGTGTTGGCGCCAGAGCCCATTTAGCTCTTTCCTCCGACCCAGATGACCGCACCGCGCTCCACCGGTGGCAAAAGGAATTCCACTTTGTTTCCCTTCTTTTCCCCGCGCAAAAGCTGAGTTTCTCCCAAGAAGGGGAGGAAGCTCAACGTCCCTCCCAAGGCCACGTTTATGCTCACGCGAATCGCAATCACGGGCGTTGGTACAGCCGCCTTGTTGGGAACCAAGCCGGTGAAATTTGCCAGAAATACATGAGGAGCCCCATCCACCAATCCGAAATTCGCCGCGACCGTAGGGGGGGCGTCCACCTCAATCTCTGCCTTTGTCGCGACAGCGCGCAGCAACTCCTGTGGTGGTGCCTTGGCCGTGTCTTCAAAATCCTTGTTCAGTGCAAGGTAGAAAGTCCGCCCCGGGTCCATCGAGAGAACGGTCACTCGCGATGCCGGAATCCCCGTTGCATTCCCTCCTAGCAAGATCAGCTTTCCTCCGTGATCCACATAAGCCTTTGTGGCACCCTTTTCTGCATCGCTCAGGATGTTAACCTCAGGAAGCACGAGACATTCGCCGCGAAAATCAGCCAGGGTTCGTGGCGTAACCACTTCGAACTCCCGATGTGCCTGCAACAAAACCACCAGCACTCCCCGATAGGACGAGAGAAACTCATCCTGCGTATAATCGCGGCTCTTCGGCGAAAAATAGACTCCCACGGGGTGCATCGGCTTCCGTGGAAGATACAACTCCCTCTCATTCTTTTCGATCCATTCAAATATCTGCTTTCGCGTCTCCGGATCGTTGGAGCCCGCCATCGAGTGTCCTGGCGCGTCCCAAAAATTCGCCCCCGCGATGACTTCAGACATTGCCAGGTTCTTCATTGCCTCTCGTGGATCAACTCCCTTATTCCCGTCCCACGAGTAATTCAGAATCCATGTAGCCTTCCTCTGTGCAAATGCCCGAAAGGATAGCATTCCTGCTTGATACAGAAACCAGTCCAATGGCGTGCGTGAAGCGGCCATATGCTCGCCTTCACCGAACTCGTATTCGTGGGCAATGGCGTCCACTACGGAATACATCTCGGAGACGTCCGCCCCCACACGCGTTGCCTCTTGCTCGATTCCGGGATAAATCTCGGGGATCACGGCAATCTGCAGGTTGACGCTTCTTGCGTTGTTGCGGATCTCCCGCATAAACTCCGTCATCGTGTCGATTCGAAAATCAATCCACTTTCGGAAATTCGCGTCTTGAAAATTCCCCAGCCTCAGATCGTGCTTTGCGTCCAGCCCGGTTTTCTCGCGGAATGCTTCCACCGTGGCGTCATCGAAGCTGGCCCACGTATCCTCCCAGCCATCGAAATGAGTCATCCAGTAAGGAATGTCCACATAGATTCCGTCGATGCCCGTGCCGGCAATCTGCCGCACACGTTCCATATAGGTCTTCCGCCACTGCTTCGCGTACGGGCTGATCCACACGTCCTCATCGCCTGGACTAATCCAAAAGGCAGCCCCTGAAGTGAACACCGCAGGCTCGCCCGTAATCTTCCTCTGCACCCATTCGGGATGATCCTTCATGACCGAGTGCGGGGCGGAGTCGGCGTTCGCCGTAATGCATTCCGTCCCCGCAATGTATACAAATGCTTTGTTGTCGGCGCGATGTGCCGCCTGCGCCACCGCGGCAATGGCCTTTAGTTTTTCTTGCGGGTCGAGGAAGCTCTCGTATCGTCCCGGAATGTCGTTGTCGACTTCAATTCCAAAGAGGTGAGCGCCCTCGGCATCTTTGACAATCTCCTCCGCGTTGTCCGACCGCAGCCCGTATGCCCCAATGCGGACATAATTCGTCCAATTCTGCGCCGGTTCCTGGCTTGCCGCGGCGGTAAACAGGATGCCGCCGAGCAAACACACTCCAACAACGATGGCCCGTTTCACTTCTGCAGTCCTCCCGTCTCGTCGAAGTGTTCAGCCCATTCCTGGCCCGCAGTTTCAAACTGTATGCTGGCCTTCATGAACGCCCGGCGCTGCATCGGTTTCAGCCTCTCTCAGAACTGGAACCGCAGTCCAAACTGAAAGATTCGCGGCGAGAACCCCGGTGCAGAGGCCGTCACATCGCCGAAAGTCGCGCTTCCCACGCCGACATCGGGAAATGCAAACCGTTCCGTGTTTGTGAAATTAAAGAACTCCCCGCGCAGTTGAAGCGTCATGTGTTCCCTGAGAGTGAGTTCCTTGGTGAACGAAAGGTCGATGTTATGAATTCCATCTCCCCTCAAATTCGAAAAGTATCGGGGAGCATTTCCTGGCACCTGATCTCCTGGATCAGCGAAGCAGGCAGCATTGAACAGCGAAGAATTGGAGTTCCCATTCAAATAGTTGGAGGCCGCCTGGTGATAGCTCAGCCCGCTGGACACCTGGCTGCAAATGACGTTCGGCCGCTGGTTGCCATCCTGCAGACGCGGCACGGCCATAACGATCGGTAGCGGCTGTCCGCTTTGCAGAGTGAGAAGCGCCGAAATGGTCCAGCCCCCAATGAATCCGTCTGCGACGCGGTTCATGTCCCTCCCAATCCAGCGTCCCCTTCCCAGGGGAAGATCGACAATCGCGGCGAGCACTAGCCTTTGCGGGACATCGTTTGCGCTAATGGCCCACTCATTCTTCAACCGATCAAGCTGCTGCGGATTGCCGACCGTGTAGCCGTAGACCGTGTTCAGGTTGCCGACGAACGCGTTGAAGCCGATCGAGGAATCATCTTCTGACTTCGAGAACGTATAGTTGCCTTCGAAGCTGAAATAATGATTCATCCGCTTTTGAAAGCGAATCTGTAGCGAGTTGTACCAAGAGTTGGCCCCGAAATTTGGTAGCCCCTGAAATGTCCCGGCAAACTGCGGGTACGGACGTAGCAAGTAATTCAGCGGTATCGGCAGGGGCTGGCCCGTGGTCGGGTCCACTTGGCTGTAGACCGAAGCCGGCTCATTGAAGTAGGCACCCGGCCCGATGAACATGGACGCAAAGGGGTTCGGAACCAACTGCTGGAGATAGTTGGACACGCAACTGTCCGCGTCACAATTTGGGTCCTGCGCGTGCAGCTCCGAAGAGAGCTGCGCCAATAAGGTCGAAGAAATGAAATTGCGATTCCGGGTGCTCGAATAGCCGCCCCATGGAAGGTGCGTACTGCGGTTGGCCGAATAGTCTACTCCCAGCGTGACTTCCCACGGAAACAAGTGCTGTATGCCCAAGTTCCACTGATAAATATCCGCGTTCCGGGCCTCTTCTGTTCCGAGGTTGTTCTGGTTATCGTAGCCCCACATGGCCAGGGCGCCATATTTCTGCCCTTGTGGCTGGGAGATTCCCTGTGGGAACGGGTTTTCCAACGTTGCATATTGGTTGACGTAGTTGTTTGTGGTGAACAGAACCGGATCGGTTGCACTGAATGAGGTCCCGGGGTATTGAAAGTTCGTGGCTGGACTCAATCCATAATAGACGCCGGCCCCGCCGCGCACCACCGTACGAGTATCGGGCGACCACGCAAATCCAAGACGTGGAGCCACATTGTTACGGTCTGTAGGCACGCTGCGGCCCAGCCCTTCCTGATTTACGAACAGGGTAGTCCCGATAAGCTGTGTTGGATTGGCAAGGTTCGGGGGCGGCACGCCAAGTTGGGGATTGGAAACGTCCGGCAAGTAAACCGAAACCCCGGAGTTGCCCGTGAAATCGCTGAACTGCTGCCGATTGAATCTCTCCGTGTACGGCGAACTCCACTCATAGCGCAGGCCGAGGTTGATCGTAAGCTTGGACGTCACCTTCCAGTCGTCCTGCACATAAAACGCTGTTTCCCACGATTTATCCGCCACGGACGGTTGCACATTGATGAAGCTCGACCCCTGCGGACCGGACGGCGCGCCATATCCGAGCAGAAGGCTCGCGAAAGAGTTGCCCTGCGTCGTATCCGTGGTTATAGGAGTCGATGCCGTCACGTTCTGCGGAAAGTAGAAATTGCCTGTTGGATAATTGGGTTGCCAGAAATTATTGAAGAACTGCCGCTGTTCGAAGCCGAATTTGAAAGTATGTGCGTGTTCCACCCACGAGAGCGCCGTGGAATAGCTGTAGAGGGTATGCGCGAAGTCAGTGTCCGTGCAGCACTGCGTAAACATGGACAACCAATTATTCGTACCATCGAGTTGAATACTAGGCATACGATTCAGGCCGTTCGCGCCTGCTAGACTCGCCGGAAAACCCACGCTCTCTAGGCTCGGGAAAGCAGAGTGGTTGGGGGCGGAGACGCGATCTACGGCAAAGCGATTGGTCCACACTGCGGTGGGCGTCAGGGTCCAATTGTATTCAATCCCTATGTTGTGGACTGTCGTGGAGGAAGTGTATCCATCGTTGAAGGTAGAGCTCGCAAGCACAAAGGGTACGTCGAATTCGCCGTAACTCTGGCTATATCGAACTGCAATACGCTGCTTCTCGTTGAAGTAGTGATCGAGTTTCACGTCGAACTGATGCTCGGGCTGGTTTGTCAGAACGGATGTCCGGAAATTGTTCAACCCAAACTGATCGCCCTGCACATTCGGCTCTGGATACAACTTTAGGAGTGCTTGCCCGATGGGGTTAAAGTCTTGTTGCGGAATGATGTTGCCCGGGAAGGCCGGGCGCACGCAGGTGCCTCCCTGCGGAACGCACTGAAGTGGATTGTAAATCGTCTGCAGAACCGGGTTTCCGTTCGCGTCGGCCGTCAGAGTTCCCGAAAAATCTCCGTTTCGCTCGGCATCGGTCGGCACGGTTCCGTTGAAGTTGATGGGGTCGTGCTCCCGTGTAAATTCCAAGTCGATAAAGAAGAAGGTCTTCTGTTTGCGAATGGGCCCACCTAGGGAGAAACCATACTGGTCTCGTACATGGTCCGGCCGGGGAATCCCTTCCGCGTTGTTGAAAAAATCGTTCGCGTCCAGCGCAGCGCGCTGCCCAAACCACCAGCCGCTCCCGTGAAACTCGTTGGTACCTTGCTTCAGCACCATGTTGACTACCGTTCCTCCGTTGTTCCCGTACTCGGCGGAGAAACTGTTGTTCTCCACTTTGAATTCCTGCACGATTTCAACCGAGGGTTGGTAATAAACGTTGGTCGTGCCCCCCTCTCCCTGTTCCGGTGCGCTGGTCAACGCCCCATCCAGGCGCACCTCTGCCGTCGCGTTCCGCTGTCCATTCGAAACGAAGTTTGTCCCGGAGGGATACGAGTCTTGCGTGCCTGATCCCGTCGTCTCAGTCACGCCCCCCGCGAGGAACACCAGCCCGAACATGCTCCGGTTGATGAGCGGAATATCGCGCACATACTCGTTGGTCACATCCGTGCCCAGCGATGCGTTTCCGGTATCCAGCAGCGGCGCCTGTGCCGTTACCGTGACTGTTTCTGCCACGGTTCCCGGAGCAAGCACAAAGTCCACGTTCGCTTGTTGGCTTACTGCCAGGGTGAGCGCTTTGCGCTCCTGCGAGGCCAGTCCTGCCGCTTCCACACGAAGGGTATATGTGCTGGGCCGCACGCCGAGGAACACATAAATCCCACGGGCATCGGTTGTCGATGTCGTAGCCACTCCCGTCCCTTCATCCGTCAGAACCACTTTGGCTCCGGGAATCACGCCGCCGCTCGCGTCGGTTACCGTTCCGCTGAGTTGGGCCGTATATGTGGATTGCGCTGAAGTGTTTGCCACGGAAAACAGAAAGAGGAGACCGAGCAGAACCGCCTCACACACAGACCAAGACCTGCGTCCTGTAAACCCCATACCACACCCCCTGACTTCGAACCATCCAGCTGGCCTGACCTGGCCGGATGCCACACTTTCGATAACTTTCTTTTACTTTCTTTTTCTTTCCATGTCAATCTCTCTTCTGATTCACCCTCTTCTCGCTCGTCGCCACTTTCCTCTTGGCAACTCTTCCTCTCTATCGTTTACTAAGGACTCCGGCCCACGCCCGGGCCGGGATCTCAATTCACCGCTCTTCGTTCCTCAGACGCCTTCCGCAGGAGGATGCAAAAATGAAAGCTCGCTCCGTCGCAAAAACAGTTTCAGTCGTTCTAGGTCTCTCGTTCTTTTCCGCCGTCGCCGGAGCGCAGCAGGCTCCGCCTCATTGGAGTTACAAAGGCGCGAGCGGACCAAAGGACTGGGGTAAGCTCGATTCCGCCTACGGCGCCTGCTCCATGGGTCACACTCAGTCCCCCATCAATATTACGGGAGCGAAGAAATCAGACCTGCCCGCTTTGAAATTCGACTACAACACTGTCCCGCTCAACATCATCGATAACGGCCACACCATTCAGGTGAGTTACGCTCCTGGGTCCACGTTGACTGTGGGCGACAAAACCTACACTTTGAAGCAATTTCACTTTCATCATCCCAGTGAGGAACATGTCAACGGACACGGTTACGATATGGTCGCTCACCTTGTCCATGCGGATGCCGAAGGCCACCTTGCTGTCGTCGCCGTCCTGCTAAAGAAAGGCCAGGCCAACACCTTCCTGGATCCCGTCTGGAAAAACATCCCCACCGAAAAAGAAAAGGCTGTTGACGTTCCGGGCGTCACTCTCAACGTCAAGGATCTCCTTCCGGCCGACCATGGTTACTTCACCTTTGCGGGTTCTCTAACCACTCCGCCTTGCTCGGAAGGTGTGACCTGGTACGTTCTGAAAACTCCCGTGTCACTCTCTGATGCTCAACTATCAGCCTTTGCCAAAATCTATCCGCGTGACGCCAGACCCATTCAGCCGAGCAATGGCAGAGATATCCTAGAAACCAAGTAGTTTTCGTTTGGCAACCCACACTTCGGGCCCTCTGACTCCCAGTAGTGCTATGGGTTTTGTGCCCCCCGGTTCCTCCAAAAGAGCTTGTTGCCAAGCTCCTTTTCACCGTAGTACTGTCCCCGGATGGCAAATAAGCCTCATAGACGGAAGAAGGGGGATCGTAAAGCCATGTCAGCCGAACATGATGAAAAGAACGCCGCCAATGGCGAGCTGCGCGAAGGCGCAAACGTAGACAAGATCCGGGACATCCTTTTTGGCGCAAATATGCGCGAATACGAGAAGCGCTTTGCCCGCCTGGAAGAGCGCCTCACCAAGTCCTCCGATGCGCTTCGCGAGGATCTCAAGAAACGCTTTGACACACTGGAAGCGTATGTCCGGGAGGAAATGGAGTCCTTGGGGCAGCGCTTGAAAAACGAGAAGTCCGAGCGCACCGAAGCCTTGAAAGAACTCACCCGTGAGTCTCGCGAGGCCTCGAAAGCTTTGGAAAGGAAGCTCTCCGAGCTGGAGGATGCGTTGGAAAGCGCCCAAACCGATCTGCGTTCACGCATCTTGGAGCAGTCCAAATCTCTTGGCAGCCAGATTCAGAAGTCCAAGGAAGAGTTGGAAGCGGCGCTGGAAACCGAGGCTGAGACCCTGCGCAACGAGAAGACCGATCGTGCCGCTCTCGCCGACCTGTTCACCGAACTCGCCCTTCGTCTGAAAGACGAGCTGGAGCTGCCGGAGAAGTAGTCGGGAACGCATGATATGGGTTCCGCCCCCCAACGATTTCCCGGCCCGTTCGGCACCCGCTCCTCCATGGCAGATACGCCGAAAAGTCGACCTGCTGACGAACCGGAGGAAGAGTCTGCGCGCAACGGTACTGGTTCGCTCGAGGAGTTGCGTCACCTCATTCTTGCGCCCGAACAGGAGGCCTTGGAGCGCCTCCACGAGCGCATTGAGAACCCCGAATCACGAACCAACGATGTCAGCGGTGTGGTTGCCGAAGCCATTCATCTCAGACGTCAGCAGGGCGGCGCCAATGCTCTCAGCGAAGCCCTTGCCCCCACCATTGAAACCGCTTTGCGCGAATCCGTTCGCAAGGACCCGGCTACCCTCGCCGATGCGCTGTTCCCGGTCATGGGCCCGGCCATCCGCCGGTCCATTCTCGAAACCCTTCGTTCATTCCTGGACTCTTTCAACCAGGTGCTGGACCAGAGCCTCTCCTGGCAAGGCTTGAGGTGGCGTGTGGAGGCGATGCGCACGGGGCGTTCCTTCACCGAGGTCGCGCTCCTTCATAGTCTGGTTTTTCGTGTCGAACAGGTCTTCCTCATTCACAAAATGACTGGCCTGCCAATCGCACACGCTGTAGCTCCGGCCGTTGCAATGCAGGACCCCAGTCTTGTTTCTGGAATGCTTTCCGCCATCCAGGATTTTGTCCGCGATTCTTTCCACACCGGGCAAGGCCAGGCCGTAAACCGCATGAACGTCGGCGACCTCGACGTCTGGGTCGAGAACGGCCCCTACGCCATTCTCGCGGCGGTCATTCGTGGCGTCGCTCCCCGCTCGGTGCGCGACCACATGGCGGAAACCCTAGAAGATTTGCATGCGGAGTATTCCGCCGAGCTCGATCGGTTCGACGGAGACACGTCTCCATTCGCAGACGCAAATCGGCAGCTTTCTCGCTGCCTTGAGACCAAATTCAAGGAAGAGCCCAAACCGCACGGTTATGGCTACGCTTGGGCGGCTGGAATTGTCTTGCTCTTCATTATTGGCGGCTGGTTGAGTTGGCGATGGTGGCAGTATCGCCGCTGGAGTGAAATGGCGGCAAATCTCGGCAACCAGCCTGGTTTCACGATTACGTCCTTAGGCCGCGAACATGGGCGCTTCGTCATTCGCGGTCTGCGCGATCCCCTCTCTCCTGATCCCATCCAGTTCGTCAACGCTGCAAAACTCAATCCATCTCAGGCCGAATTTCACTGGCGCCCCTATTACGCTCTTGACGACACTCTCATCCAGCAGCGCGCCATTGCAGCGCTTTCTCCTTCTCCAGGTGTCTCTCTCACCGTTAAGGACGGCATCCTTCATCTCGATGGTCACCCTTCGCTTAAATGGGTGAGCGAACTATCTTCCCGAGCACTCCTGATTCCCGGGATCCGCGCTGTTGATTTAGGCCGCTTCACCCCGGAGCAAATTGCTTTTGATGAAGCAAAGAACAAGGTCCAGTCCGAAATCATCAAATTCCCTTTGGGCAGTGCAACCCTCTCTTCTGCCGAGGTGGCGCACCTCCGGAGCCTGGTTCCTTCCCTCACGCAGCTCATCACCGCGTCCTCTGCTTTGCACACACGACTCAGCCTGGAAATCGTTGGTCATAGCGACGCTACTGGCGCCGAAGCGACCAATCAGAACTTGAGTCAGCGCCGCGCCGATCGCATTGAATTGCTGCTGGTTGAGGCAGGAATCTCCGCTTCCGCTCTTCACGCCAAAGGCGTGGCCACTGCGGAGCCCGTTCGGCCCGAAGACAACGAACAGAATCGCCAGTTCAACCGCAGCGCCACGTTCCGCGTGCAGACTGCGAACTCTCCCGAGCCATGATCCAAAAGAAAATCTGCATGCTGGGTTCTTTTGCCGTGGGCAAGACCAGCCTGGTGAGGCGCTTCATCGAAAGCATCTTTTCGGACACTTACCAGACCACGGTCGGGGTGAAGGTGGATAAGAAAGTCGTCCAGCTGGACGGCAAGGAGATCACACTCGTCCTTTGGGACCTCTATGGCAACGACGACTTCCAGAAGATCCACTGGTCTTATTTCCGGGGGGCATCCGGCTATCTCCTCGTGGCCGATGGCACGCGCCGGGCCACCATGGAGAAAGCGGTGGTGATGGAGGAGCGGGCCCGCCAGGAGATTGGCTCCGTCCCTTTCCTGTTTGTGATCAACAAATGCGACCTGGTCGACGAGTGGGACGTCGATACCGAGTTGGAAGCCCGCCTAGTCGCCAAAGGCTGGACCATTCTCCGCTCCAGTGCTAAGACAGGTGAAGGCGTCGATGAGGCATTCTGTCAACTGACGCGTAAGATCGTAGGCTGACGATGTCCGGCCCCCTTCCTCAGTTTCTTCGCGAACTCGGATTTGTGCTTCTGGAGCACCGCGGCAACGGTTTGTTCGCGCTGCTCTCACCCGTCCCCGCATGGCTCTCGGAACTTTGGAGCGTCGCCCAGGACAGCCATGCGGAAATTCCGGTCGCTGAGAAGTCTCCTTTCCTCGAAAATTTTCTCTTCGAAGCCGACGCTTTCTGGAACGCCAACAACCAGGGCCTCTTCCGGTCCGAGACCTGGATTGAAAAATCCCCTTCTCGAAAAGAAATTCCCCTCGAGGCCACCGCGCTCTTATGGGAAGGGAAGCGCTTTCTCGCGCTGTATAGCCCCGAAGAGCAATTCCGGGAGCGCACTCAGCTTCTTCAAACCGCTCGCAATGCGTTGCTCGTCCACGAACGCCTTCAGCGCGAAATCCAGAAGAAGGAGATCCTTCTCCACTGCATCATTCATGATCTCTCCCAGCCTCTCAGTGTCATGAGTGTCGCCTTCGATTGCATGACCGCGGAGCAGGTCACCGAGCGCGCAAAAGGTCTTCTGGATCTGGGCCGCAAGGCCAGCGACCAGCAGTCCATGATGATCCGCGATATCCTCCAGGTTTTTTCTTCCGATCTCAAAGCCTCTCTCAATGCCGAAAGCAAAGTCGATTCCGCTCCCGACCTTCTCGCCTGCGCGCGGTCCGTCATTAAAGCGTTTACTCCTGTCTACGCCGCCAAGGACGTGAAGCTCTCACTTGAGGAATACGTGGACCTTCAAGGCCAGTGGCGCGTTCGTGGAGAAGCGACCCGTCTCGAGAGAATCTTCTCCAACTTGCTCGAAAATGCCCTTCGCTACTCTCCCTCAGGTTCCACTGTCACAATCGGCCTCGCCCAGGATGGCGAATCCGTCAAAGCCTTTGTCGACGACGAAGGCCCGGGCCTTCCAGCGGATCTGTCGCCCGCCCAGATCTTCGCTCTTTTCTCAAAAGGGAAGGAGGGGGGCGGAAAAGCGGGGCTCGGATTGTACTTCTGCCGCCTGACCGTTGAACGTTGGGGTGGCGCGATCGGTTGCGAGTCTCTGCCACGGCGCGGTTCTCGCTTCTGGTTCAGGCTTCCCCACGCTTCGCTTCAACCTGAGAATGTTTCCGAGTCTGCGAAGCCGGGATCTTCGCCGAAGAGCGAGGAACCACTGCTTTCGAAGAAACGTCCTATGCGCATCCTTTTTGCCGACGACCAAACCGAAATCCGCATGCTGACCACCCACCAACTCGAACGCAGCGGCCATCACGTCGTTTCTGTCGCCAATGGCCAGGAAGTTCTCGAGGCCCTCCAGCGTGAACCTTTCGATGCGGTCCTCCTAGACGAGGACATGCCCGTGATGACAGGCCTCCAGGCAATGCGTGCTATTCGTCAGCGACAGAAGGAGTTCGGCCCGATGGTGCTCATCGCGCTCACTGGCTATAGCAGCGAACCCGATCGCCAGCGCCTCCTGCAGGCCGGCTTCGACTCTGTGATCGGCAAGCCTTTTCGCCTGGACGCGCTGGACGCCTTGCTTCGCGGCGCCTCGCCAGAGCTACCCGCCCCGGCAAAACAGGAATCACCCGTAAAGGTAGCGGAGTCTCCCATGCAAAGCCTCCTCGAACGCGTTGCCGGCGACGAGAAGCTAGCCCTTGGGATGATCGCAACCTTCTTGCGTGACACGCCGAAGCGCATGACCGCCCTTCAAGCGGCACTGAAGCGAAAGAACGCAAAGAACCTCGCCTCCCTCGCTCATGCTGTCAAAGGCTCGGTCAGTATTTTTGGCGCAAATGCGGCGCGAGACCTGGCCGAGAAACTCCAGGACCTGGCCCGCGCCAATGAATTTCAGAATATTGCTCGGCTTTCCGAGCAACTCAAGGAAGAGATTGCGCACTTGGAAGCAAATTTGAGAGTATACGCGGGAAAGAAACGCTCCCTTCGTCCGGGGGCGATTCCCAAGAACAAGCGCCGGAAAGCTCATCCTAAACGACGCTCGCCTTAGGTTGTGCTTCAGAAGCGCCGGAGAAACCTCCTCCCCGCTGGAGCAAGCACATGTCGAGTATCTTAGTCACCGATGACGACGCCACAACGCGGCAAATGCTGCATGGTATCTTGAAAAAAGCGGGCTACGATGTAGCCACGGCTGCCGATGGCGTCGCGGCCCTGCGGGCAGTCCAGAAAAAGAAATTCGATATTGTGCTCCTCGACATCTGGATGCCGAAAATGACCGGCCTCGGATTTCTTGGCCACCTTCACGCCGAGAAATTCATTCCCAAGATTATGGTGATGACCTCGGACCAGACTTCCGACACGGTGCTCGCCGCCCTGCGGGGCCGCGTCTATCAATTTCTGAAGAAGCCCCTGGACGCAACCACACTTCTTAGCGCGATCGAAAACGCCCTTTCTACCAGCCCGGAGGTGCCTGCCATTGAAGTGCTTTCCGCCAATGCCCAATGGGTGGAGCTCATGGTCCCTTGCGAACGCTCTGTCGTCAGCCGCGTGCAGAGTTTCCTCATGCACATGGACATGGATCTGCCGGCGGATGTAATCGAAAAGGTGGGCTACGCTTTCCGAGAGCTTCTGAATAACGCCATCGAATGGGGTGGCCATCTCGATCCGAACCTGAAGGTGCGCATCTCCTATATCAAAACCAAGCGCATGCTCATGTATCGTCTCGACGACCCGGGGCCCGGCTTCAAATTGGAAGAACTCAAGCACGCGGCAATCAACAATCCTCAAGACAATCCCATGGCCCACATGCAGGAGCGGGAGGCCAAAGGCTTGCGTCCCGGTGGTCTTGGCCTCATGCTGACCCAGCAATTGGTGGATGAACTCGTCTACAACGAAAAGCGCAACGAAGTCGTCCTCATCAAATACCTCTAAATCTCCTCGATCCAACTTTGCAGACCTATGCTTTTCTCTTCCTGCTTCTATGTAGCGCTTGCTTTTATGCCAGCCCTGTTGCTTTTCTCTTCTGCCGGTCCCCAGAACAGGCTATTGCCCGCCGGGCAACTGTCCCTCTGGCCAGCTATTTTTTGTGGTCTGCGGCGGTATCCTACACGGGTTAAGCGCCCAGCCTAACCCTAGGTTTATCTCTCTCCACGCAATCGGGGGGACAACCGTGCGCAGACGCGACCTGGCATCTCAGATACTCCAGTTTCTTGCCTACTTCAGCGTAGGCATCGGCCTGATCGGCTGCGCTGGCGCGACCACCCCCAACACCGGAAACGACTCCAAACCTGTAATTCCCGCCATCACAACTCAACCTTCCAGCCAGACCGTGACCGCGGGCCAGACCGCTTCTTTCAGTGTCGTTGCTTCCGGTACCGCGCCCCTCTCCTATCAGTGGCAAAAGAATGGCTCGATGATCAGCGGCGCCACATCAGGTTCCTACACTACCCCCGCCACAACGTCTTCCGACAATGGCGCGAAATTCGTCGTCGTCGTTTCCAACTCCGCGGGAATCGCTACCAGCAATCAGGCCACTCTGACCGTTAACGCTGCGGCCACCGCACCCAGTATCACCACGCAGCCTGCGAGCCAAACAGTTACTGTCGGGCAGACGGCCACTTTTTCCGTTGTCGCCAGCGGCACGGCTCCGCTCTCCTATCAATGGCAAAAGAACAGCACCAACATCAGCGGCGCCACATCCAGTACCTACACGACCCCAGCTACTACATCTTCCGACAACGGCTCGACTTTCCTCGTTATCGTCTCCAATTCAGCTGGTAACGCCATCAGCAATCAGGCCACTCTCACGGTGAACGCCACGGGAACTGCTCCCAATATCACGACTCAGCCGGCAAACCAGACCGTCTCCGCGGGGCAAACCGCCACTTTCTCGGTCGTCGCCACCGGCACCGCTCCTCTCTCATATCAGTGGCAAAAAAACGGCGTCGCCATCACGGGCGCCACCTCGAGTTCCTACACAACGCCGGTAACCACCACGGCAGATAGTGGCGAGCAGTTCCGTGTCGTGATCACAAACGCCTTTGGCAATATCACCAGCAGTGTTGCCACACTAACCGTCAACGCTTCCACAGGCGGCTCCTCCATCGACGTCATCACCTACCACTACGACAACCTGCGCACCGGCCAAAACGTCAATGAAATGACCCTGACCCCAGCGAATGTCAACGTCAACTCCTTCGGCAAACTGGGAGAGTTCGCCGTTGACGGTCTGGTAGACGCCCAACCGCTCCTGGTCTCAAACCTGGCCATTCCCAACAAGGGCACAAAAAACGTTCTCTATGCCGTCACCGAGCACGACTCCATCTTCGCGTTCGATGCCGACAGCATCACCGCCACAGGGGGCACGGTTCTGTGGCAAGCAACCGCGCTCCTCTCCGGCGAAACCACCAGTGACAATCGAGGCTGCGGTCAGGTCACCCCGGAAATCGGCATCACCTCGACTCCTGTCATTGATCGCGGCAGGAACGCCATCTACCTCGTGGCAATGTCCAAGGATTCCAAAGGTAATTACTATCAGCGTATCCACGCCCTCGATCTCACCACTGGTCAGGAACTTTTCGGCGGCCCTACGACCATTCAGGCCACTTTCCCCGGCACCGGCGATAACAGTTCCAATGGCAACGTGGTCTTCGATCCCAAGCAATACAAGGAACGCCCCGGACTCCTCGAAGTGAATGGCACTATTTACACGATGTGGTCCTCCCACTGCGACGGGGGTCCCTACACCAGTTGGGTGATTTCTTACAGCGCGGATACTCTGGCGCAAACCAGCGTTCTGAATCTGGTTCCCAACGGCGGCCAGGGCGCGATCTGGATGGCCGGCGCGGCGCCGGGTGCGGACGCTTCCGGAAATATCTACTTCATCCTGGGCAACGGCGATTTTGACACCACGCTGAATTCCAGCGGGTTCCCTTCCAACGGCGATTGCGGCAATTGCTTCGCCAAGATTACCTCTACTTCTCCACTCACTCTGCTCGATTACTTCACCCCGCTCAATACCGTTTCCGAATCTAATTCCGACACCGACTTCGGCTCGGGCGGCGAACTTCTCCTCCCCGATCTGATCGACTCCAAAGGCAACACCCGTCATCTTGCTGTCGGCTCTGGAAAGGACGCCAACATCTACGTGGTCGACCGCGACAACATGGGCAAGTTCAACGGAAACGCGGACAACATCTATCAACTGATCACGGGACAGCTCGCCGGCGGCATGTGGGCCAAGCCCAGCTACTTCAACGGTACTGTCTACTACGGCGCCGTGAACGACTCCATCAAAGCGTTCCCCATCACAAATGCCACGTTGGCGACCGCTCCTTCCTCGCACTCTGCGCACACCTTCGGCTATCCGGGCGCCACCCCCAGCATCTCCGCCAGCGGCACGACCAACGGCATCGTCTGGGTGGTAGAGAACAGCAGTCCGGCCGTCCTGCACGCCTATGACGCCACCAACCTCGCGACCGAACTCTACAATTCCAATCAGGCGGCAGGCGGCGCAGACCAGTTCAGCAACAACAAATTCATTACCCCCGTGGTTGCTAACGGGAAGGTCTACGTCGGCACTTCCAAGAGTGTCGCCGTTTTCGGCATGCACTAAATCCTTCCGTTTTTGTGCAGTGCTGGTTTCAACAGGACCAGGTTTGTGGGGACTGATGCAACAACGAGGTGCCAATTTCGCAGGCGTAAACGCATCGGTTCCGGACTCTCAACGAGATAAAGATTCCCAATGATACTTCACCGTGAGTCCCGATTGGGAATTCGGTGACAGGGACGCTTTGCCGAGGATGATTGCTGGCTATCGGCCATTGGCTGGCGGCTAAGGGCTCGTAGGGCTGGCATAAAAGCCAGCGCTACAGGGAAGCAGGAAGAGAGAGCTAGGACCTTCTGGCACCGCCCGGAATTCGTCCCCAAAACCCACCTGAGGTAAAGTGTTCTTGTAGACCCTAGAGGCTATCGGAATGCAAAAAAACTGGGGCAATCGTCCTTGGTCCGTTGATTTTGTTCCCGCGGGCAAAAACCTACCCCCCACAATCGATCTGGCCGTAATCGGCGGCGGATTCACCGGCCTTGCCGCAGCCGCCTGGTTCAAAAGGCTCGCCCCCGACAAGTCCGTAGCCCTCTTCGAGGCCGACACCTTCGGCGCTGGAGCCAGCGGCCACACGGGCGGCGTCGCCCTCGCCGAGTCCGCCGTCGGAGACTTGCCCGGTCTTGGCGACGTCCTCGCCGGCTACCAGAACATTCTGCGCGCACTGGACATAGACGCCGACCTTAACCTCCCGGGTGCTTATGAACTGGGCCGCAGTGAGGCCCTCCCCCATACGCCCTTCCGCTGGAAGGACTCGGGCGACCTCTGCGTCGTCAAGGAAGTATCTGGTGGCACCATCAATCCTGGCAAAGTTGTAAGCGGCCTCGCCCGTGCTGCGGGACGCCTTGGCGTTCTTCTGTTCGAACAAACGCCACTGGTCGACGTGAAATTCTCCGATCCACCTGAATTACATTTTCCTGCTGGTGCAACCTGGGCCACACAGGTTCTCTTTGCTACCAACGCGTTCGCCCTGGAACTCAGCGGCCTGAATGACTGCGTCCAATCCGCCTTCACCACAGCCATCCTCACGGAGCCTCTTTCTGACGAGGTCATTGCGCGCATCGGTCTCGGCGAGCGCAAACCTTTCTATACTGTCGACCTTCCGTACCTTTGGGGCAGGCTGCTGGGAAACGCGGTGATCTTCGGCTGCGGCTTGGTCTTTTTAGAAGAGTGGAGAGGCCTTTACACCCTGGATATCAGTGAAGGCGAAGCGCTTGGGCTTTTCACCAGCCTCGAAAAGCGCGTCAACCGTCTCCACCCCGCGCTACACGATGTGAAATTCACCCACCGCTGGGGCGGCCCCATCTGTATTCCCGAGGATTGGAAGCCCGTCTTCAAACACCATCCAGAGAGCAAGCAAGTCATTGTCCTCGGCGGCTACTCCGGCCATGGCATAGCGCAATCCGTTTACCTCGGCGCCTGGGCGGCCGAAGTATTCCTTCGCAAAAGGGAACTGCCTCGGTGGAAGTAATCCTTGCAGGGGCGTAGCGGCCGGCTTCGGCCTCTGCGCTCCCAACCATGCTGAGATCCGGAACCCTCAATGTGCCCCTGTCACCGATTTCAACAACGTGGATAGTCCATTCCAGATGATCTGCACCCCGATACACACTAGCAGGAACGAAGACAGCCGCATGATCACGCTCATTCCCGTCTCTCCGAGCGCTCGCGCCAGGCGATCAGCGAACGCGTAACACAGGTAGACGGAAGCCGCGATCAACAGAGCCCCAATCACTGCCCCCACAATGGAAAAGATCATCTGAGGATTAGCATGAGGCTCGTTCGCCCCCAGCGTGATCGCCACGGAGATCGAACCCGGCCCCACCGTCAATGGCAACGTCAGCGGATAAAACGCCTTGGAGAACAGGTCTTGTTCATTCACGCTGCGGTGCACGTCCGCCTTTGTGCTGTCCTCATCCTTCTGCCTCAGCAGAGCCCAGCCCGTAGCGGTTAGCACCAGTCCACCGCCGACCTGCACCACCGGCAAGGAAATTCCAAAAAACGCCAGAATATGCGTCCCAATGAAGTAAGAGACGACGATGAGCACAATGCTGTTGATCGCGATCCTTCTCGACAATATCTTTCGCTGGTCTGCCGAATAGTAGTGGGTCAGGGAAAGAAACAAGGGTGCATTGCCAAGCGGATTCACAATCGGAAACAGCGCCGTTAGGATCAGAAACGTGGACTTGAGCAGTGGCATCATAAATTTTGCCGGTTCAGTATACCGTTCGCCTCTTTCGAAGAGCGAATTCTCAGGCTTTCCCGACTACCTTTGCTGTTGTGATCGCCTGCCCCACGTGCCGAAGGGTATGATCGGCGACATGCACCAGCAAGCCGCCAAGGGTCGTCGGCAACTTCTTCTTGCCCACGCTTCGTGCTGCCTCAAAGTCTGACTTGGCGAGCTTCCGCACACGCTCTTCGCTATGCACGAGCGAGTTCTCCAACTCGCCAAAAAGCTCGCCGTGTTTGGCATCCGGCGCGAGTTCGGTCTTCAGTAGGGCAAGTTGTCCTTCATCAAGCGCCCCGCCTTCCGCATACGTCAGCAACCGGTCCAAACTCCGCGCAATGTGCCGCAGATGGAACGCCACAGGTGTGATTCCTCCCGGCCGCGCGTTCAATTGCTCATCGGTTAAAGGAAAACACCATTTCCAAAGGTCCTCCTTAGCCAACTCCAGCGCATGCAAGACAGCGCGCGGCACAGCAGGCACTTCGCGGAGCGTTCCGCGTAGCCATGGCTCGGGATTTTGTGGCTTGCCGTCACTCATCGTTCCTCTCTTGCCTTTTCTTGCTCGCCGATTATCTCTCTGATTTGACACCTTCAAAGGCAGCACATAGGATGGAAAAACTCGCAGATAGAATCAATCGCAACTTCGGAGCCTATAGTTGTCTTACCTCAGAAAAACCTTCCGTCCACTGCGGGCTTCACTCGTCCTCCTTCTGTGGGCTTTCTCCCTCGCTTTTGCCACTCCAAACACAACGCAACTCAGCCCTGCCGATCCTCAGCGTTATCTGACCGATATCAAGACTCTGACGGAACCCAAAATGGAAGGCCGGGGCGACGGCACAAAGGGCCTGACGCGCGCGGAACACGTTCTTGTCGATCGCTACAAAAGCTACGGCCTCGAACCGGCGGGCACCAACGGCTATCTTCAGCCGTTCACCGTCTCTACCGGAGCAAAGCTGAAGGGCAAAAATCATCTCCTCATTCAAAATGGGGTTGCGAAATCATCTCTGAAGCTCAACCAGGACTACGTGCCATTCAGTTTTTCCAGTTCCGGCACCGTTTCCGCGCCCCTTCTATTCGCCGGTTATGGCGTGACCGCTGACGAATTTGGCTATGACGATTACGCCGGGCTCGACGCCAAAGACAAAATCGTCGTCGTTCTGCGCTATGAGCCCGCCGGTTTTGCGGCGAAGAGTGGCAATCAGGGTCTTACGACCCACGCCCAGCTTGTCACCAAGGCAATCAACGCGCGCAACCACGGCGCCAAAGGCATGATTCTCGTCAACGGTAAGCTCGGCGACGGAGAAGAAGATCTACTCACCCGATTCGGCAGCGTTGGCGGTCCGGAAAATGTTGGCCTGCTTTTCGCCCAAGTGAAAAATGCAGCGACCGATGACTGGTTCCGCGCAGCGGGGAAATCGTTAAAGGACATCCAAGATCAGATCAACTCCTCCTCGAAGGTAGTTTCCTTCTCTTTCCCGGACTCCCTCCGCGCCACGCTCACGGTCGATGTCGAAACTGCTCACGCCACCGTCAACAACATTCTCGCTTACTTACCCGGCAAAACCGATGAATACGTCATTGTTGGCGCCCACTACGACCATCTTGGCCGCGGCACCTTCGATTCCTTGGCTCCTTCGCAAATCGGACAGATTCACCCTGGCGCCGATGATAATGCCTCCGGCACGGCTGGCGTGTTAGAACTCGCTCGTATCCTGTCTCCCCTCAAGGGTCAGCTGCAGCGCGGAATCCTCCTCATGTCCTTCGCTGGGGAAGAATTGGGCCTCCTCGGCTCGGCGGCTTGGGTTAAAGACCCCACAAAGCCTTTGGACAAGGCTGTCGCCATGCTCAATATGGACATGATCGGCCGTATCAAAGACAACAAGGTTTATGTCGGCGGCGTCGGTACGGGTTCCACGTTCCAGAAGCTTGTCGAGCAGGCCCACAGCGACTCGCCGCTGAAGTTCGAACTCTCGCAGAGCGGCTATACCTCTAGCGATCACACTTCCTTCGTCACGAAACGTGTTCCCGTGCTTTTCTTCTTCTCGGGCTTACATTCCGACTATCACAAGCCCTCGGACACGTGGGACAAAATTAGTCCCAACCCCGCTGCGCAACTACTGAACATCGTCGCGCGCCTCACCGTAGAGCTGGCTTCCGACTCCGGACGGCCCACCTTCATCACCGTGGTCGAGAACAATCCTCATGCCGGCGTTTCCGGCGGTGGGGGCGGCTACGGACCTTACTTTGGGTCCATCCCGGATTTTGGCCAGAC
>Ga0187772_10000144_pt1 | contig 29120 bp, 27 predicted proteins | sample 0116_SJ02_MP15_2_FD_133137 | JGI IMG/M metagenome (GOLD analysis project Ga0187772, IMG submission 133137) | Tropical peat soil microbial communities from peatlands in Department of Meta, Colombia - 0116_SJ02_MP15_20_MG | ecosystem: Environmental > Terrestrial > Soil > Wetlands > Peat | place... | reverse complement strand
GGAATTGCCTCGGGCCCGGTGAGCTTCATGAAGGGATTCGACGCCTTCGCCGGAGTGATCAAGAGCGGGGGCAAGACGCGGCGTGCCGCGAAGATGGTGATTCTGAATATCGATCATCCGGACATCGTGGAATTCATCGAATGCAAGATGAAGGAAGAGCGGAAAGCGCACGTCCTGATCGAGCAGGGCTACGATTCCTCGATCGACGGTGAAGCGTACAGTTCGATTTTCTTCCAGAATGCCAACCATTCCGTCCGCGTTACCGACGATTACATGCGCGCCGTGGAAGCGAACAAGGATTGGTGGACGAAGAACGTCACCGACGGGCAGCCCGCCGAAAAGCTGAGCGCGCGCGACCTGTTGCACAAGATCGCGGAATCCACCTGGCAGTGCGGCGATCCGGGAATGCAGTACGACACCACGGTAAACCGCTGGCACACCTGTAAGAACACGGCGCGGATCAACGCCAGCAATCCCTGCAGCGAGTACATGTTCCTGGACGACACGGCGTGCAACCTGGCTTCGCTGAACCTTATGAAGTATCTGGGCTCGAACGGCCAGTTTGACGTGGAATCCTTCAAACACGCGGTGGACGTTACCATCACCGCACAGGAAATCCTGGTCGATAACGCCAGCTATCCGACACCTAAGATCACGGAAAACTCTCACAACTTCCGTCCGCTCGGGTTGGGCTACGCCAATTTGGGCGCGCTGCTGATGTCCATGGCATTGCCCTATGATTCGGATGAGGGACGCGACGTGGCAGGAGGCGTTACGGCGCTGATGTGCGGCGAGGCATATGCACAGTCGGCACGAATCGCGGAGCGTCTGGGCCCGTTCCGAGGATATGACGTGAACCGCGAACCGATGCTAGACGTCATCCGCATGCACCGGAACGCCCTGCGTGGCATCAAGCCGGAAAATGTGGACGGCGAACTGTATATGGGTGCACAGGCCGCGTGGGACACGGCGCTGCAACTGGGCGAGCAGTATGGATTCAAGAACTCGCAGATGACCGTGCTGGCGCCGACCGGAACCATCGGGTTCATGATGGACTGCGACACGACCGGCATCGAACCGGACCTGGCTCTCGTGAAGATGAAAAAACTCGTGGGCGGTGGCGTGATCAAGATTGTGAACAATACCGTACCGCAGGCACTGATGAAGCTGGGGTATACGCCGGAGCAGACCAGCGAGATCGTCAGCTACATCGACAAGAATGGCCGCATCGACGGAGCGCCGTTCCTGAAGGAAGAGCACGTTCCTGTGTTCGATTGCTCGCTGGCGACCTCCGGCGGCCGCTCGATTGCGTGGCGTGGCCACGTGAAGATGATGGCCGTCGCGCAGCCGTTCCTTTCCGGCGCCATCAGCAAGACAATCAACATGCCAGAAGAATCGACCATTGAAGACATCATGAACGCGTACATTGAAGCGTGGAAGCTGGGCTTGAAAGCCGTGGCTATCTACCGCGACAATTCCAAGCGTTCGCAACCGCTCAACGCGGCGGGGAATAAGAAGGAAGAGAAAAAGGCGGAAGCCGCGGTGGAGCCAGTGCAACGGGAACTCTTCGCGCGCACGCAGCGGGAGAAATTGCCTGTCGAGCGCGATTCCGTCACGCACAAGTTCAGTGTGGGCGGCCACGAAGGTTACATCACCGTGGGCATGTATCCCGACGGGCGTGCAGGCGAAATCTTCATCAAAATGTCCAAGGAAGGTTCGACCCTCTCCGGTGTGATGGACGGCCTAGCGCTAACGCTCTCGATCGGTTTGCAATACGGCGTGCCGTTGAAAGTGCTGGTGGACAAGCTGGTGAATACCCGGTTTGAGCCCAGTGGTATCACAGCAAATCCAAACATCCGGTTCGCCACTTCCGTGCTCGATTACATCGCGCGCTGGCTGGGCGGGCGGTTCATCTCTGCCGACTACCTGAAGCTGAACGGCATGCCACCGGCGGAAGGGACAGTCATCGCCGGTACATTGGCGAACAGTGCGGCTCCGATGGTTGTTGCCGCGCCGCGCCCGATCGAGCTGGTAAGCACAGCGCCGCGCGACGCGCATGAAGGCGCGCCCACCTGCTCCGAATGTGGGATGCTGATGGTGCCGAACGGCGCGTGCTACAAATGCGAGAATTGCGGGAGCACCAGCGGATGCAGTTGATGCGGAAGGCAAAGGAGAGAACGCGATGAGCGCACTCCCAAGTGGTTCCGCACTAGCCGCAAAACTGGCGTCGAATCAACCGAAGGCGCGAGGATTCCTCCACATCGTGCGGCACGGGGCTGCATTGAACGCCTTCTACATTGTCACCTACCATCGCCTGGACAAAACCGGGGTGCGCCCGAAAGCAATGTTGGCCGAAGGCGCTCAGGCGCTGATCGATTTGCTCGAAAAGATCGGTGTGGACTTCCGGCTTCGCGAAGTGCGCGGAGCGTTGGAGGACATTCTGCGGCTAGGCTCGGCGAACATTCCGGACCTATGGCTGAGCGACGAGGAGCTCCTGGAAAAAGGACTCGTCGAAACCTGAAGAGTCAGGGAAAATCAATTGAAGAAGGGCTGGAGGCGAAAGCTTCCGGCCCTTTTTCGTTGGTGCGGGTCCTATGCCGGGAGTCGGGCAGAATCAACTCTGAACAGCCCGCTATTCAGAACCTCCCGATGCCAAAAGAGACGGGTATCATCAGAATGCGGTCAGGAGTTCGATATGCATCCGATCTTCCTCCTAGTATTTTCCATTCTCATCGCGAGCAAGCAGCAGGGCACGCACCAGCAGTCCGATCCGATAGAGGAGGATGACCTCAGAACTTACCTAGCAAAACACTCGGACTGCCAAGTCGACCAAATCTACTTTTCTAGCGTAGACCAGGTTGATTTTCTCAAGGCCGGGTATGACCAGGCCGTGGTGGTGGCATCGACGTGCATGACGGGAACTGCCGGGCCCGATGTGCACGCAGTTTTCACCCGCGATGAAGATGGACAGATCAAAGAGCTCACCATGCAGGAGTTAAAGTTGCCGCACGCGGTGCTATTTGGCAATGCGAATTCGGAATTCAGGATCGGCGACGGGGTGCTCGTCGAAGTCTTCCATGACACGTCCGACCGCGACGATCCCCTGATCGTGAAATACAAATGGAACGCCGGGAAACAGATATTTGAGATTGTTTCCGTGGAAGCGGCCCCGCAATTCAAAACCAGTTACGACTGCGCGAGAGCGGAAAAAGACCAGGACGGAACCGCTCAGGCGATTTGTTATGTCGAGTCACTTGCGGATCTCGATGTGGAGCTGGCGGAAGACTATAGGGCCTATCTTGCGCTCCTGAACGCGGAAGAGCGAAAGAAAGTAGCCGAAGATCAGCGGGCGTGGCTGAAGGAAAGAAATCAGGGCTGCGTGATCTATAAGGGTTGGGTCGAGTGCCTGGACGAGGCGTACAAGAAGCGTATTGCCGAACTGAAAGCGGCCATCAAGGAAAAGAAGAAAGGCGAAAGTACGGCGACGAAAGCACAATGAGGCGGAACGCGGACACCACGACGGAGCGTGGTGTGGCTGGGCAGGGCGGGGCTACCGGGGACGGAAGGACGGGCGAGGCGCGATGGCCCGCGGACGAAAATGAGGGCGAGGGGCCAGCGGCGGAGGAACATGGCGCAGGGATTCGCCACACGTCGGACAAAGCTCGGATTGGACAACATCGGCGCGAACCCAGCGGCCGCGCTCTTCGCATCTCGGATTAATACACTGAACAGTGGAGCCCGGCATTAAGGACATATATCGCTCTCCCCCAGCGGCTGCCTGTTCCCTGAGCGGGTGTGAGCCTAAAGACAGCCAAAAATCCTCGAGCGAACCGGACGAACGCAAGAATTGTTGCGCCAGTGTGAATGGGAGTCAACGGGAAAGAGACGGGAAGGGCGAGGAAATTTTATAGTCTTGTGGAAAATTTCAGCGGCGTCAGGAGAATTCGCGAAAGTCAGGGCTTTGGCGTTTGCACGGGTTTGGAATCGGAGGAAGAAGCGAGCCCGAGATTGACGAGTTTGGCCTGCAGATCAGCGAGCGCCGATTGCGCCTGTTCCAAGTCCGATCGCATGGCGTCCAGTTTTTGCTTGCCTGCGCTGTCACGCTCGTGGTCGGGGTTGGAATAGTACGAATCCTGCGCCAGGGTAAGCTCGCGCTGCTGGAAATCGACTTTTTCCTTTTTCTCAGCGATCTGCTGTTTCAAGGCTTCTATCTGCGCCTTGTTTTCTGCTTCGTTTGCGTTGCTCGATTCGGACTTTGTGGCCGCGCCGGTGGCTGCCTGGGACGCTGCGGGAGTGGATGCCACGGAGTTGCTCTCGGCCGAAGTGGAAGTGCCAGGCTCGGCTACAGGGGAAGGAGGCAGAGAGTCGTTATCGATAACCTTTGCGGGCTTGCCGGCTTCTTCCTTTTGCTGACGAGTCCGGCGGGCGGCCTCCGCCACCGAAGGCGCATCCTGCGCGGCAAGACGGATCGCTGAGAGGGAGACAGCCGCAAGAAACAACGCGAGCGCACGCAAGGCGATCTTGAGCGACATAAAGGACCTCCGAATACCGTTGCCGGCAGGCAGCGGGCAAAGCGGTGCTCCCGCTTCCACAGGTCAGGGCAACACAAGGGTCTGCCTTTTAAGCATACGACCAGAACAAGCGCCGGCTTACCGGAGAGCAGCCACAGGGAGCGTAACAAGCAATGGCACTCGGGAACTCACCTGGCCGTGGCGGACTTAGGAGCCGAAGAGATATCTCGAAACGAAAAGTGGGTCTGAAAGCCACTGAACGGCTTGCCGTTCAGCTCCGCATAGGGGTAGATGAAATAGTTGAGCGGATCCCCCTTTTGCTCTGGGGAAAGGTGCAGATCGCGCCCATAGGTGAAGAACACTCGGTTTACGTCGTGAGCGCCAAAGAAATAGTCGCGCTTCCCCGGATTCTTCCAGGCTTCCGATGCGTCGACCGGGACCCAGCCTGTCCCATTAAGATAAAACTCAGCCCAGCAGTGGTAACCCGGGATCTCACCCTCGGACTTTCCTTCGGGGAGGGGAAAGCCAATTTCGAAGCGTGCAGGGATGCCCGAAGCACGCATCATTCCGATCAGGAGAGAGTGGAAGTCGGTGCAGTTTCCGCGCTTGGAGCTGCAAGCCCAGACCGCATCGCCGCGGCCCCAGCCTTCGCCGGATTTGTCGTAGCGCATGGTGGCCAAGACGTAGTTGTAGATATCGTGAGCCTTAGCGAGCGTGGTGGTGTCGCCGGCGGTATGCTCTTTCGCGAGATCGGCAATAACACCGTTTAGGGGAACAAGCTTATCCGGCTCCAAGTAGCGCTGGAGTTCAGCTGGAGAGGCGTCTGTGGTCGCGAGTTTGGCTGAAGTGGTATCCAAAGACACCTTATGCTCTAGACGAGTCGCGGCAAAGTTAAGGGAAACATCAAAGCCCGCCGCCAACTGCGCTGGCGTTGGTTGGAACATAGCGTAAGGGTTGCCGTAGAGAGGGTCGCGGCCCTCCGTATGCGCCACCGGGGATTCGATCCGTAGATCCTGGATCCTCTGATAGTCATCCTCTTGGGGCAGCGGTAGCCACATCAGCAGCTTCCCCTGGGCGTCGTTCGTCGCCGGAACGTGTACCTGGTACATGAAGATAAAACTGCGCGAAGTCACGAGAGTGGATTCCGAAACAAGGGGGCTTGGGATCGCCGAGGTGAGCACGACCAGGGCTGCGGAAATGAAGAACAAGAGAAATCGGTGTCTGGGCATGAATGATCCGATGTCGCAGCGAGAAAGTTCGTTACGGAGCAGGGAGCCTAAAGGGGAAATGGTGTCCATGCAATAGAGGATTTCAGTTATTGCTCCCGGCGTCGGGTGGAGCGCCGGCGATGAAATACGGCGACCTTATGCCGGTTGCCGCACACTGCCATGGAGCACCAGCGCCGGCGGTGCGTGCGGGAATCGTCGTAGAAGAACAGCCGGCAGGAGGGGTTGGAGCAGCGCCGAATCGGTGTGCCAGGGCCTTCCACCAGAAGTTCGGCGGCAGATCGGGCTAATGCCGCCAGAAGCCACTCCAGTCCGCTCTCCCGGGCCACAAATTGAAGAGACCACAAGCCCCGCTGAGCAACAAGTTCGTCATGGCCTTCCGTGATGCGCAGGATCTCGTTGATCGGCTCCACCCAAGAACCGGGGAAGGGCTCACCTTCGACCAGGGAAGCAAAGATGGCACGAAGAGACTCTCGGAGTCGGAGAATACGAAGTAGAACGGCGTCCACGGCTTGAGCCTCCGTATATAGGAGGGGCCGAAGCCGATTGGCTCGATCTTCGGAGACGAGGCGGGCATCCACAAGAAAAGAAACGAACTCATCCCAGGAAAGATTGCGCGCCACAGGCGAGAGATTGGCGAAATCGAGGGCCAGCCGTCCGGCAACGAGAGGAACAGAGTGATGGTCCATATAACCCGTGAAAGGCTCCAAGCTGGTTATATCAGAATGAGTCGAGCCTGCAAGCGAGAACTGCAAACACGGAACTTGTGACTGTCGCGTCTTCTCATTGACGTTCACTTGCGAGAAATCTGGTGTAAGGTAGTGCGGGCTCTTTTGAATTTCAGGAGGAGCATGGAAGACGAAAAGGCAGTGGCGAGCGGACTCTCCCAGCCAGAAAGTGTCACAGGTTCCCCGAATGGCATTTTCGTCGGAGAAGGGGGCTTGAGATCTGGCTGGCGGCTGCTGATTTATGTGTTAATCGCAGTGGGCGTGAGCTTCGCGATCGGGTTGGCCATTCAACTCCTGTTCCACCCAAGACGTGGCTTGCCCGGAGTCTGGGCACAACTGGCCCAAGAGGTCGTTGGATTCGCGGTGGCGTTCGGTGCGGCGGTTGTCATGTCCCGGATCGAGCATCGTCCCCTGGGGGTATATGGTCTGCCGGCGAAGGAGATGTTCGCGAGCAAGTTCTGGCTGGGATTCCTGTTTGGACTGCTCGAAATCACTGTGCTGATTGGATTGATCACGACGTTTGGAGGATATTCCTTCGGGCCGCTCGCCTTGCACGGCGACAAGATCTTGCTGTGGGGATTGTTCCATCTGGCAATGTTCACGTTCGTGGGACTGTTCGAAGAGTTTCTATTCCGTGGGTACATGCAATATACGTTGGGCGATGGCATCGGGTTCTGGCCGGCAGCGGTGATTCTGTCCTTCTTATTTGGTGGGGCGCACCTCGGAAACCCTGGAGAAGGCTGGGTGGGCGCAGCCAGCGTGGTTCTGATTGCGCTGTTCTTCTGCTTCTCGCTAAAGAGGACAGGGAACCTCTGGTACGCGGTGGGTTTGCACGCTAGTTTTGATTGGGGAGAGACGTACCTCTATTCGGTGCCAAACAGCGGAACGTTCATGGACGGCCATCTCTCGAACGCTGTCCTACAATCCGGACCAAAGTGGCTGACGGGCGGATCGATCGGCCCGGAAGGAAGCGTCTTCTGCTTCTTCACGATCCTGCTGCAGTTCCTGGTGGTAATGTGGCTGTTCCCAGCCCAGAAGTCAGAGTCAGCCGTAACGCAGAGTCAGAGCTTGCTAGAAGGCAAATAGGGAATCAATGGACCAACTCGGAGGCGTGGGCAAGATGAATGCCCTCGCTTTCCGCCTTCGGTAGGAATTCCGCGAGGGCGCGCAGGGTCGCCGCATGGGGATGGCCAATTGCAATGGCCTGTCCTTTTTCCCGCGCATCCTTGGCGGCAATCTCCAGTTGGCGGCCAATCGCGCTCACATCCTGAACATCATCGAGGAACGGCACGTTGCGGAAAGCGCAGGGTACGCCTGCGGATTGGGCGGCATCGTACGCGACTGTAGCCGCCGTGGTGCGGCTGTCGATGAAAAACAGGTGATGCGCGTGAAGCAGCGGCATGAGTTCGCCCATCAACTGAGCATCGGAAGTGGCGCGCGAACCCTGATGATTGTTCACCCCAGTGGCGTAAGGCACGGTGCGGAGCATGGAATTCAGATCACTCGAAACCTCCTTCGAGGACATGCCGGGACGAAGCTCCTGAACTTCTGCGGTTTCATTGGCAAGGGATTCCATCGGTAGATGTAGCATTACCTGATAGCCCCGGTGGTGGGCTTCCTCGGCAATCTCCGCCGAACGCGGGTGGTTCGGCAGGACTGACAGGGTCAACGGGTAATGGAGACTGAAAATAGCTTCCATTGCAGAAGGATCACTGCCAACGTCATCAAGAATGATTGCCAGGTGCGGGCCGGAAACGGCCGGGCGAGTCGAATGTGGAGCAGGATGAGGCTTGGCCGGGTGATTCGGGTGCAACAGTGATTCGACTGTCGACTTGATCCGGCTGCAGCCCGTGAGAATCAAAAAAAGACTCACAAGCAGCAAAGCAGACACACGTACAGCAGTGCGCACGCTCCCTGCGAGATCAGATTTCACAAAGAGAACTAAGCTGCTTTCTTGGTTGCTGTCGCTGGAGCGTGGAGAAGCTCCAGTGCCCGGCGGAGAACCGGATCATCGGGTGAAAGCGGCTTCGGGCCAGCCGGCGGCTCCTTCTGTGGGCCAGCCGCTGCGGCTGTGTCATCGCCGTCGTCTGAATCATCGCCCAGGGCGGACGCGGAGTGAACCACTTCTGTCGGGACGACGCCTTCTTCCAGAATCGACTTCCCATCCGCGTTGTAATAGTTGGCGATGGTCAGAACAATCGCAGCGCCGTCATCCAGCGGAATCAGTTTTTGGACGGAAGCCAAGCCGAAGGTGCGCTCGCCCACGATGTCGCCGCGCTTTGTGTTGGCGATTGCCGAAGCAAGAACCTCCGCGGCGCCTGTTGTGGTCACATCTGTCAGAACCGAGACGGAACCCTTCCAAACCGTCTTCGAAGGATCGGCCGTGAAATCCTGTGCCGGTACAGTCTGGCCTTTTAGGGTCGTGAGAGTACCGGAGGAGATAAAGAGCTTCGCGATCGCGATGGCCTCAGAATCTGATCCGCGGCCACAATCACGAACGTCGAGGATGACGTGCGAAATGCCCTGTTTCTGTGCCTCGATCAGATGGTTACGGACTTCCTCGGCAGTGCCGGAGCCCAGAGTGGGAAAGCGGAAAGCCAAGGTGTCGTTATCTACCCGCTGAACAATGAGCTTCGGCTCGGTTATCTTCTGGAGAATAATGTCTAGCGATTGGGGATCGGTCCGCCCGTGGCTGATCACACCCACTTTCACCGCAGTGCCTGGTTGCCCAGAGAGGAGGTTCTTCGCCTGGCCCACGGACATCTCGCGCGTCGTAAAGCCGCCGATGGATTCCAGAAAATCGCCGCTCCGCAATCCGGCTTTGTCGGCAGGGCTATCCGGTAGAACCGAAGTGATGACCACGTATCCCGACCGCTTGCTGAGATTCAGGCCGCTTTCGCCTGTGCCGGGATTGGCGGTCTTTTCCTTATATTCCGTGTATTCGCGGGGCGTCAGGTAGCTCGACTCCGAGTCCAGAGACTCCAGCAGTCCGTGGAGCGACCCTGTGGTGACAAGGTGCATGTTGGGCTCGTCGACATAGTCCTGTTGAATCCTTTGGAGAACCTCGCTATAGACCTGGAGCGATTTGTAGGCCTTGTCATTTGCGGTGCGGCCCAGCACATGGCCGACTCCAACCCAGCCCACAATCAGGACGGATAACGTCAAGATTCCATAGCGAGCCATTCGATTCATCCAGCACCACCTTCTTGCGATACAAAAATCCAGTATACCATTCCGATGGGACGCACAAAGGAAGAGTTGGATAGCCAAAGGTAGAAGAGCAAAATTCACAAATAGAGACAAAGCGGATCAGTGTAGACCGTCATTTGTTGCATGAAAGCCACAGCAAACGCCGCATTGTGTGGCTTATTTCCCATAACCTATTGAAAACATTACGGAAAGGAGCTTTTCTTTTCCTGACACTGTGCTATCCTTAACAGTAGTAATCCGCCCCATGTTTCAAACAACGATCCATCGCGAAGTCGAAACGCGCGGCATTGGTCTCCACACTGGAGTTCGAAGCACCATGCAGTTGGTGCCAGCGCCCGCAGACACGGGAATCGTATTTCGGCGAACCGACCTCGACCTGTTTCCGATTGAGGCCCACGGGAACAACGTGGCGCGCGTGAGCTACGCTACCAGTTTAATGAAGCAGGGCGTATTGCTTTCCACCACCGAGCACGTTCTGGCGGCGATCTATTCCTGCGGCATTGACAACGTGTTCGTGGACGTCGACGCGATCGAATTGCCCATTCTGGACGGCTCCGCAGAGCCATTCATGCAGATGCTGGACAAAGCGGGCGTGCGCCGGCTGCGGAGGAAGAGGCGTTACCTGAGGCTGCTCAAGCCGGTCGAAGTGGTGGAAGACGGACGCAGAATCGGGATTTACCCCGCCGATGAGTTTTCCGTGCGCTGCTACGTGGATTTCGCCCATCCGCTGGTGGGAAAGCAGGAAGTCGAGATCGTAGTGAACGCCGAAAGCTTCCGCAAAGTGTTGTCCAGGGCGCGAACCTTTTGCTTTGAGACCGATATTGAACCGCTGCGGGCCATGGGACTGATCCGCGGCGGCTCGCTGGACAACGCGATTGTGCTTACCAAGGATGGCATGATGAACGGGCCGTTGCGCTTCCCGGATGAGTTCGGTAGACACAAGGCGTTGGATCTGATCGGTGACCTGGCGCTGGTCGGATTGCCGCTGCTCGGAAGAGTGGAGGCGCGCAAGGCCGGGCACTCTCTACACACACAGCTCGTCAGCCGTTTGCTGGCGGACCCCTCCTCCTGGGAGATCACGACGCAGGAACACGCAGCCCCACGCCGTAGTCAGGAATGGGCCACTCAGGCCCGCGCGGCGGACTGAAGCAATAGCGCCACAGCCTCCAAGACCAGTAAAGCAGGCGAACCTTGGCCGTCAGAAAGAGACGGATTGTCAAATAAGACGGAGCACGGGACAATGCTCTCGTGATGGCAAAGCACAGTGATGTGGCAATCCTGATTCTGGCGGCGGGCAAGGGAACGCGGCTGAAATCTAGTTTGGCGAAGGTGCTGCACGCGGCGGGCGGCCGCCCCTTGGTGGAGCACGTGGTCCGCGCGAGCGTGGCGCTCCATCCGAAAAAGACCATTGTGGTGGTTGGGCACCAGGCGGAGAAGGTGCATGCGATTGTGGAGCCGTTCGGAGCGGAGACGGTCCTGCAGCAGCCGCAGAATGGCACCGGACACGCCCTGCTGGTTTCCAAGCGCGCCATCGGCAATGCGAAATTCGTGGTGGTTTTGCCGGGCGACGCTCCCCTGGTAAGAACAGAGACCTTGCGCGCGTTGGTCGAGAAGCACAAAAGGGGCCAAGCGACGGCCACGATTCTGACCGCAGTGTTGGCGGACCCTTCGGGATACGGAAGGATTCTGCGGAAAGGCGGCGACACGGTTGCCGCGATCATCGAAGAATCGCAATTGACGCCAGAGCAGCGTGAACTGAACGAGATCAACTCCAGCATCTACTGCTTCACGACGGCAAAGCTCTGGCCCGCGCTGGCCGAGGTAAAGCCGAACAACAAGCACCGGGAAATCTACTTGACTGACTCCATCGCCGTGTTGAACAGCAAAGGTGAAGTGGTTCTGGCGGAAGTCGCTGCGGACTCCCGCGAAATGCTGGGCTGCAACACGAGAGCGGACCTGGCGGGAGTCGACCGAATGTTCCGGGAGTGGAAGCGCGAAGAACTGATGCGGGATGGGGTGACCATTCAGTTGCCGGAGACGGTGCTGATCGATCCTGAAGTGGTCATCGGCGAGGACACGGTGATCGAACCTTGCGTGCAGTTGCTGGGGAAGACAAAAATTGGGGCACGCTGTGTGGTGAAGACAGGCTGCGTGGTCCACGATTCGGTGCTCGGTGATGGGGTAACACTTGAGCCGCACTGTGTGATTGCCGCGAGCCGTATTGATGCAGCAGTGATCGCCGGGCCGTTTGCCCGGATGCGCCCCGATTCCCACGTTAAGCAGGGGGCGAAAATCGGCAATTTCGTTGAGTTGAAAAAGAGCACTGTGGGCGAGGGAAGCAAGGTCCCGCATCTCTCCTACATTGGCGACGCGAAGATCGGCACCAAGTCGAACATTGGGGCGGGAACGATCACCTGCAATTACGACGGCTTTCATAAACATCCGACCACAATCGGGAATAGGGTGTTCATCGGCAGCGATTCGGCCCTCGTTGCTCCCGTGAGGGTTGGCGACGGCGCCTACGTGGCAGCGGGTTCCACGATTACTGAAAACGTACCGGCCGATGCGTTGGGGGTCGCCCGCGGCCGGCAGGTAAATAAGAAGGGCTGGGCCAGCAAGAAGCGCAGAGAACTTGCCGCGGCGGAGAAGCCAAAGGGAAAAAAGAAGCGCCAATAGGCTCGTTCACTCGTTCGATGAATCTCCGGGTGTGCTAAAATTGTGATTCCACAAAGGAAACCCGGAGGTGAATTATGAAATTCGGAGTCGTAGTCTTCCCCGGGTCCAATTGCGATCACGATGCATTTCACGCCATCGGCCATGTCCTGCAAAAGCCGGTGGAATTCATCTGGCATCAATCCGAAGATTTGCATCATTGCGATGCGATTATTCTTCCTGGCGGTTTCTCCTACGGAGATTATTTGAGGACGGGCGCAATTGCACGGTTTTCGCCCGTGATGAAATCGGTGGAGAAGTTTGCAAACGACGGCGGGCTCGTGCTGGGCATCTGTAACGGCTTCCAGATTCTGCTGGAGGCAGGGCTGTTACCCGGGGCAATGATGCGGAACGCGGGCCTCAGGTTCATTTGCAAGCACGTACACATTCGAGTGGAAGAAACGAATACTCCTTTCACCTGCGCGGCGGAAAAATGCGAGATCCTGACGATTCCGATTGCCCACAGCGATGGGAATTACACTTGCGATGAAGCCACGTTAAAGGATCTGGAGAAGCATCACCAGGTCCTGTTCCGGTACACCACGCCGGGGGGCAAGGATGACGCAGCGGGGAATCCGAATGGCTCGACCGCGAATATCGCGGGGATCTGCAATCGCGCAAGAAATGTGGCGGGGTTAATGCCGCACCCGGAGCGTGCTGTCGAGCAAGTGCTCGATTCGAACGATGGGTTGGTGATTTTCCGGTCGATGATCGAGGCGGTGGTGAACAACACGGCAAAGGCAACCGCGTGAAGTGCGGGCACACAATTAACGAAATTGCGCAGGGGCACGATATATCGTGCCCCAACATTTTTGATTTGGCGAAAAGGCACGAACAAAATGGCGACAGCACCGACAGAAATTAAGGTCACGCCGGAAATTGCGGCGGAGCACGGCGTCACGCAAGAGGAGTACGGGCGTATTCAAAAGATTCTCGGGCGCGACCCGAATATCACGGAGCTGGGGATCTTCAGCGTGATGTGGAGCGAGCACTGCTCCTATAAGTCGAGCAAGGTACATCTGAAGCGCCTGCCGACGCGCGGAAAACTCGTTGTGCAGGGTCCGGGCGAAAACGCCGGTGTGGTGGATATCGGCGACGGCCTGGTAGCTGCGTTCAAGATCGAGTCGCACAACCATCCGAGCTATGTAGAGCCGTTCCAAGGCGCCACCACCGGCGTGGGAGGCATCTTACGGGATATTTTCACGATGGGCGCGCGGCCGATTGCCGTGATGGATTCACTTCGCTTTGGAGAGCTTGCTCCTTCGAAGACCGCGAGCGAAGAGGAAGCTGCAAAGAACCGCCGAATTCTGGACGGTGTGGTGCGTGGCGTAGGCAGCTACGGCAATTGCTTTGGGGTGCCGACGGTAGGAGGAGAGGTCGCGTTCGAACCGTGCTACGCGCAGAACCCCTTGGTAAACGCGCTGGCGCTGGGCATTGCGCGCAAGGAAGAGATTTTTCTCGCGAAGGCAAAGGGTGTCGGTAATCCTGTCATTTACGTCGGCGCGAAGACCGGACGCGATGGCATTCACGGCGCGTCGCTGCTCGCTTCGGCGGAGTTCACTCTAGAGTCGCAACAGAAGCGCCCGAACGTCCAAGTAGGCGACCCGTTCCTGGAAAAACTGCTTCTCGAAGCGTGCCTGGAAGCGATGAAGACCGGGGCGGTGGTAGCGATCCAGGACATGGGCGCGGCGGGATTGACATGCTCGACCTGCGAAATGGCCTCCCGCGGGGGCACCGGGATTGAAATCGATTTGGCCAAGGTGCCGCAACGTGAAACCGGCATGACGCCCTACGAAATCATGCTGAGTGAATCGCAGGAGCGCATGCTGCTGGTGGCGGAGAAAGGGCGCGAGCAGGAAGTTCTGGCGGTCTTCAAGAAGTGGGGACTGGACGCGATGGTCGTCGGTGATGTGACCGCCGGCGGGCTGCTGGTAGTGAAAGACCACGGAAAAGTGGCCGCACAGATTCCTGCGCATCCTCTGGCCGAAGAGGGGCCAATCTACAACCGCCCGATTGCGGAACCGGCGCCGCGGAAAGAATCCGAAAGGGATTGGTTCACTTTTGCGGCCGATGGCACGGACCTGACCGAGAATTTCACAAACTTGCTGGCGTCCCCGACGGTCGCATCGAAACGCTGGATTACCGAGCAATATGACAGCATGGTGTGCACCAACACGCTAGCCGGCCCGGGTGCGAGCGACGCGGCGGTGGTGCGAATCAAAGAAACGAAGCGCGCTCTGGCTCTAGCGACAGACGGGAACGGCCGCTGGTGCCAACTGAATCCCAAAGTCGGTGCCATGCATGCGGTGGCGGAAGGGGCACGCAACGTGGCCACCAGCGGCGCACGGCCCATTGCCGCAACCAACTGCCTGAACTTCGGCAGCCCGGAAAAGCCAGAAGTCATGTGGCAATTCTCCCAGGCCGTTGATGGCGTAGGCGAAGCCTGTATGGCGCTCGGAACGCCGATCACGGGTGGGAACGTGAGTTTCTACAACGAAACATTGGGCAAGTCGATCTACCCCACGCCGGTCATTGGCATTCTCGGGCTTCTGGAGGATGCAACGAGAGTTTTGAAAGTGGGTTTTCGAAAAGCAGGTGACGTGATCCTGTTGCTAGATGGAGCGGGCGATGGCCAGCAGAAGACCGCCGCCAAGGCGGCGCTGGAGTTCTCGTCCTCGGAGTATTCCAAGACGATTGCAGGTATTGTCGCCGGTGAGCCGCCAGCGATCGATCTTACCGCCGAGAAACAACTGATCGATTGCATGGTGGCCCTGGCGGAGGCCGGAGCAGTTCAATCGGCGCACGATATCAGTGACGGAGGGCTGGCGGTCGCGCTGGCGGAATCGTGCTTTGCCACCAATGGCCTGGGGGCCGAGACCAAGCTGGATGGCGCCCCAAGTGCCGAATACGCGCTGTTCGGTGAATCCGGCGCGCGGGTGGTGGTCTCCGTTCCTCCCGAAAAGCTTGCCGCTATTCGGACGACTGCGAGACAATATGGAGTCGGCGCGCAGGAAATCGGCAAAGTGACCGGTGACAACGTGCTGCGCATCGAATACAAGGGGCATGAAGTCATATCGGCGCAGGTCCCCGCGCTAAGAGACATTTGGGCGTACGCGCTCGAGCGCCACTTAAAGATCCAATGAACAAGAAACTTGCTTACGCGGACAACCGGTTTCACGACGAATGTGGCGTGTTTGGCGTTTATGGGCACCCGGAATCGGCCAACCTTACTTACTTGGGACTCTACGCACTGCAGCATCGGGGGCAGGAGTCTGCGGGAATCGTGGCCAGCACGGGCACTGACCTGAACATGTACAAGGCCATGGGAGAAGTGGAAGAGATTTTTCAGCCAAATGTTCTGGCGAAATTGAAGGGGCCGAGCGCGATCGGCCACACGCGTTATTCGACCGCGGGAGACAAAGCGCTCCTGAACGCGCAGCCGATCATGGTTGACTGCGGCAAAGGAAAAATTGCCGTGGCGCACAACGGCAACCTCACGAATGCATCGGAACAGCGTCGCAGGCTGGAGCATCGCGGGTCGATCTTTCAGACCAACAGCGATACGGAAGTGATTGTGCACCTCATCGCGCGGTCGCAAGCGCGGAATTTCTCTGCCGCCCTCGGTGATGCGCTGAATCTGGTAGAGGGTGCGTATTCGCTGCTGGTGCTGACGCCCGAAGAGATGTATGCGGTGAGGGATCCACGTGGCTTCCGGCCGCTGGCGCTGGGGAAGATCACCACCGTGGAAGGCTCCGAAGCGTGGGCAGTGGCGTCGGAAACTTGCGCTTTTGACCTGATGAACGCGGAGTACGTTCGCGATGTGGAGCCTGGAGAAATGCTTCGGATTTCGCGCTCCGGAATCGAATCGATCCGCTTCAGCGCACCGAAGCCGCATCAGTTCTGTATTTTCGAACACGTCTATTTTTCCCGCCCGGACAGCACTGTCTTTGGCCGCTCCGTGAACGAGTCCCGCGAAAGGCTGGGCCGCCTGCTGGCTCGGGAACATCCCGTCGAAGCGGATATGATCGTGCCCATTCCGGACTCTGGCGTGCCCGCTGCGATTGGCTTTTCGCTCGAGTCCGGCATCCCCTTCCGGATGGGACTGATCCGGAACCATTACATCGGGCGCACGTTTATCGAACCCTCCCAGGCGATCCGCAATTTCGGGGTCAAGTTGAAACTGAACCCAGTACGGAACTTAGTCGCCGGGAAACGCGTCGTACTAGTGGACGATTCAATCGTCCGGGGGACGACAAGCCGCAAGTTGGTGCGTCTGATGAGAGAAGCGGGAGCGAAAGAGGTCCACATGCGCATTAGTTGCCCGCCGACGATTTCGCCCTGTTATTACGGCGTGGATACCCCGACGAAGGAAGAACTCATTGCCTCATCAAACTCGCCGGAAGAGATTTGCAAGTATCTGGGCGCGGACTCGCTCGGTTATCTCTCGCTGCACGGTTTGCGGCAGGCTGTGAATGATCAGAACGGAGAATTCTGCACCTCCTGCTACACCGGTGTCTATCCGACCGATCTGGTGCAGTTGGAAGTGAGAGAAGAGAACGGATCGGCAAAACTCACAGAGGAGATTGCGGTGGAACGTGAAGTCTGACACAAACAACGTGGCCAAGAAAAAGATCGTCCCGGAAGCAGAAGCGCCTTTGGGCACGCGCGTGAAGAAGGAAATGATCGCGTGGTGCTGGGTTATTCTTGTGTTCCTGTTGGTCAACGGGACGCTCGGGCAGGCCCGGGTGATTCCTTCGGGCTCCATGGAAAATACGCTGCTGATCGGCGATCACCTGATCATGAGCCGCATCGGTTATGATGCCGGCATTCCGTTCACGAACATCCATTTGCCGCTCTGGAAGAACCCAAAGCGCCAGCAGATGGTGATCTTCCGTCCCCCGTACGGCCACAACAAGCCAGACTTGATCAAGCGGGTGATCGGCTTGCCGGGCGAAACCATTGACGTCCACGATGGCTACGTCTGGATCAACGGCAAAAAACTGGAAGAGAACTACACCACCGGACCCACAGAACTTCCTTCCCGTTCTGAAATGCTCTCGCATTTCCACGGCCTGCCCCTCATAGTTCCCAAGGATCAATACTTCGTCATGGGCGATAACCGCGGCAATTCCTACGACAGCCGATTCTGGGGCTGCGTTCCGCGAGAAGCGATTATCGGGACACCTGTGACCATCTACATGTCCGTGGACGAGCCCGAGGAAGCGTGGAACGGCAATATCGGCGAGCGTTTTCTCGCCTATGGCGACGCCGTCCTTCATCCCAGCAAGGTCCGTTGGAAGAGACTATTCGAAACGTTTTAAGCGCGGCCACGATGAGCAAAGCCTGCACGGGCTTTGTCGTCTCTGGCTGGTTAGGGTGAATCGTGAAAGCGGATGCGGTGAAAGTGAAGGCGAAAAAAGAAGAAGTGGCTGTGCCCCTAGGCGAGCGGGTCAAGAGCGAGGTCATCGCCTGGTTCTGGGTGATTCTGGCGTTCCTGTTGATCAACGGGACGCTCGGGCAGGCCCGGGTGATTCCTTCGGGCTCCATGGAAAACACGCTGCTGATCGGAGATCACCTGATCATGAGCCGCATCGGTTATGATGCCGGCATTCCGTTCACGAACATCCATGTTCCGCTTTGGAGAAATCCGAAGCGCCAGCAGATCATTATCTTCAAGCCTCCCTTCGATCCCACGCAGCCGGACTATGTGAAGCGCGTCATCGGTTTGCCGGGTGATCTTGTTGACATTCGCGACGGCTCGGTATGGGTAAATGGGCAAAGACTGCACGAGCCCTACACGACCGGGGCGAGCGAGCCTGCGCCGGCGGGGCAAGCGCCGCCTGGCTACGAAGTGACAAAATTCCCCTACCGCGTGCCGGACAACTGTTACTTCGCCATGGGCGACAATCGTGGCAATTCCTACGACAGCCGCTTCTGGGGTTGTGTGCCCCGCAAAGACATTCTGGGTACGCCGGTGATTATTTACATGTCGCTGGACGCGCCGAGAGACGCGTGGAATGGAGATATAGCCGCGCGATTCGAGGCCTACGCGAACGCACTCATCCATCCGGGAACTGTACGGTGGCGGAGACTGTTCCATGTGTTCTAAGCTGTAGGCGGCCCTGGCACACCCAGAGGCAGGGCTGCGGCAGATGTAGGCCGCCCGCTGTGCGACTTGCGACGAATCGCTCTTCCTCATAGCCGCTCAAGTCCCAGTGGTTATGAGCCAGCAAGCCCCGCATAAGATGTAGCTTGACGAACGGACCTTGAAGGCGGCCCAAAGATGAAATACGCCGACGCAGGAGTGAACATCGCTGTCGCTGATGACGCGAAGCAGCGCATCCGCCACCTCGCCAGCAAGACCTTTTCACCAGCGGTTTTGGGAGGAATCGGGGGTTTTGGCGCGCTGTTTGCCCTGGACGGCAAGCGTTGGAGCGAGCCGGTGCTGGTCTCGAGTGCGGATGGCGTCGGGACAAAACTGAAGATCGCGACGGCTATGGGCGTGCACTCTACGGTGGGCGGCGACCTGGTAAACCACTGCGTAAACGATATTCTGGTGCAGGGCGCCGAACCGCTTTTCTTTCTCGATTATCTGGCGATGGGCAAGCTGGAACCGAACGTCGTCGAGCAGCTCGTGGACGGAATGAGCCGTGCGTGCCGGAAGGCGGGATGCGCTCTGATTGGCGGCGAGACCGCCGAAATGCCGGGCTTCTATCCGCCCGGTGAATACGATCTGGCGGGTTTCATCGTCGGCGCCGTGGAGCGGAAAAAGGTTTTGACCGGCAAAGCCGTAAAGCCGGGCGACACTTTGCTGGGGTTGCCTTCAGCAGGATTGCATACGAATGGCTATTCACTGGCGCGCAAACTCGTGTTCGAGGTCGCCAAGCTGAAGCCGGAAACATACGTGGCGGAAGTAGGAAACAAGATAGGAGCTGAACTGCTGAAGCCGCATCTGTGCTACGCACCGGCAGTAAAGGCTCTCCTCGCCAAAGGTTGGGTTTCCGCCATGGCGCACATTACAGGCGGCGGCATCCCCGGAAATCTTCCGCGAGTGCTGCCAAGTGGAGTGAAGGCCATCATCGATCTGGACGCGTGGCCGGTTCCCCCGATTTTCAAATACCTGGCGAAGCTCGGAGAGATTGAGACCGACGAACTGTTGCAGTCGTTCAACATGGGCATTGGTATGATCGTGATTGTGCCCGCAGAGCACGTGAAGAATGCGGAAGCTGACTTGAAACGCCGGCGAGAGAAGTTCTTCCGCATTGGCCGCATTGAGCGCGGAGACACAGGCAAAGCCCGGCTGGTGTATTCCGGCGCGCTGAATCTGGCTTGACGGGATCAACTACGCGGATAGCCCTCGCTGAGTTTTGACAGCCTTCCTTTTTCGGCTCCAATACCACCACTGACACTTTTGTGCGGGCAACCGCGGGTTTCGCGCTTGGGCGACTGCGGCTTGAAACGTATCAAGCACGCACGGATCCTGATACGTTCCGCTCAAACGTTCCAGCCGTACGTACATCCTATGGGGGTCCTGCTTGGCAAGTTGAGAGACGGAGTGTATCCCCAGAAGGCCGAAGTCGCGGAGCATCGCGGGGCCGACGGAAATAAGATCCCGCAACGAGCGTTCTGTCGACATTCCGTGCTTCTCCAAAATTCGCTTTTCCTTCGCCATGACTCGAAAACGATACTCCCTTGTCCCGGTCAATTCAACAACTTTTTTGAGGTGGGGGGACAAACGGCGTCATGCACCCAGGACAGCTTGGTCTGAGCGCAGTTGAGCGTCAGCGGCGGGTATCTTCTTGCTTGAGATACATGCTAGGCCGGCTGCCGACGTTCAAGGAATGACCGCGCTGGCTACGTTGGAGTACGCACTCTCATTTCCAGCGGTGTCCACATCAGTCGCGACGTAGTAGTAGGTTTGCCCCGATGCAACGGTCGTATCGGTGTACAACGTCGTGGAGAGCAAACTGGAGTTCATCTTTGTGAAAGGCCCGGCGGATTGTGACCCGCGGTAAACGTTGAACCCTGAGGCAGAAGACGAACCAGAGGTCCAGCTCAAGCTCACTGAGTAAGAAGCAGGAGCCGTGCCTGTGCCCGAGAGGGCGACGGACAACGGTGAATTCGAGGCGTTGCTGACCACGGTGACTGTTCCCGTCAGTGCTCCTGTGCTAGTCGGCGCAAAGATCACGCTGAAGCTTGTGGACTGGCCAGCCGCCAGCGTGAGCGGTAGCGTGATGCCCGAGGAGGAAAATCCCGTACCTGCAACGCTGATGCTGGAAAGAGTCACGCTGGAATTTCCCGTGTTGGTCAAGGTCACGGTCTGAGGGGAGCTCGTTCCCGTGGTCACACTTCCGAAGCTGAGAGACGTGGTGGAAGCAGAGAGTTGCAGGACGGAAGCAACGCTTGTGCCGGACAAAGGAATGGTCAGCGGAGAAGTGGGCGAGTTATTTGTGAGCGCCAAATTTGCGTAGAAGCTGCTCGCGGAAGCAGGCGTAAAGGCCACAGTGAAGCTAGAAGAAGCCCCTGGAGCGAGCGAAAAGGGTACCGCCAAGCCGGAGTAGGTGAAGGAACTGCCAGCGAGAGAAGCTTGGGAGATTGTGAGATTGGCAGTGCCGGTGTTCTTGACAGTCAGCGACTGTGTGTTGGTTGCGCCGACGGATGCATTTGTGAAACTGATGCTACCTGGAACGACCGAGATTTGCGGTTGAACTCCCGTCCCGGAGAGCGAAATGGTCGCCAGCGAGTTCGTTGCGTTGCTGGCGATGCTAAGGCCGCCTGTGGTCGTTCCCGCCGCCGTCGGGGTGAAGTTGACAGTGAGCGTGAGGCTCGATCCCGCGGCAACGGTCGTAGAACCGGAGAAGCCGCTCAGGCTGAATCCCGAACCACTAACGGCAGCCTGTGAAATTATGACGGCGCCCGTCCCCGAATTCGTCAAAGAGACCGCCAGGGACGTGGAGGATCCTACCATAGTGTTCGCGAACGTCAGGCTACTCGTGCTTTCTGAAAGCAGATAAGTCAGAGGCAGCGTGGGGTTGTCCGGCGAGGTGGGATTGCTAGCTCGAGGGCTACTCGGGGGGGGAGTGGAATTGCCAGCTATCCCCGTTCCTTTAACGAGGATGAACATGCTCGAACTTCTGCTCCACCGGTACGTCGCGTTGGCAATGCTCACAATGATGTACCCGCTGTAGCTGGCCGCCGAGCTGGGTGCGAACTTCACCTGGAAGGAAGCGCTGGCGCCGGGCGCTAGTGTCAAGGGCATCGCGGGGCCGGCGACGGTGAAGTGCGCCGCTGAGTTGTAGACGCGCTGGATGGTTCGCGACTGCTCGCTTTCATTGGTTATGACAAATGTTTGCGCAGACGGGGCGCCGTTCACGGTGACATTGCCGAAGCTCAGGGACGTGGGACTCGTTACTATTTGTGCGCGGGTTGGCTTGGGAAAGAGTATGGAAGTGGCGAGGAACAGGACCAGCGATGAACACACCAACAGCGTCTTATGCATGGGCGGTACTTCCTTCGTCAGGTTTTGCGGCGCGGAGCAGAACAGAAGGAGGGGGGAACCGTTCGCTGCTCGCGAATTCTCTCTACGCTAGCGAGAATAAAAAAAGAGAAGGAGTACCGGCTACTGGCAAGAAGGGCAAATTTGGAACAGGTCGCAATCATTCCCTCGGTGCCAGTAACACTGACTCTCGTTCGTGACGCATGAACTTGCTCTTGCGACGGCAAAATGCGCCGTGCTCCACGCGGAAATTCCATCATTTGGCCGGACCTGCGAGGTATGCTAACGTTTTTTGTTTATGAAGAAGCGAATTGGAGTGCTATTAAGTGGGCGCGGCTCGAACTTTGAGGCGCTTGCGGAAAGTGTGTCTGCAGGAAGGATTCCTGGTGCAGAAATTGTGATCGTGATCAGCAATCAGCCGGACGCACTGGGATTGAAGCGAGCAGAAGGGCGAGGCATCGCCACGCGCCTGATTCCGTCGAAAGGATTGCAACGGGAAGCATACGACCGGCAAGTCGTGGCCATTCTGCAAGAGCATAGCGTGGACCTGATCTGCCTCGCAGGCTACATGAGGTTGCTATCACCCTATTTCATTGCTACGTTTCCGCAGAAGATTCTGAATATTCATCCTTCCCTTTTGCCGTCGTTCCCCGGGCTGGAATCGCAGAAACAGGCATTGGAGCACGGCGTCAAATTCGCTGGTTGCACCGTGCATTTTGTGGATGAGAACCTGGATGCAGGTCCTATCATCCTGCAGGCGGTGGTGCCGGTGCTCGATAACGACGATGAGCACACGTTGTCCGAGCGCATTCTCAAGGAAGAACACCGCATCTACAGCCAAGCCGTGAAAATCGTTCTGGAAGGGAAATACCGCATCGAAGGCCGTCGCGTTCTATCGAGAGGCGGATAAACGGCGAAATGTCCACACCACACTTCAAACCCGTAGAAGAACAACTCGCCTACCTGAAGAAGGGCGTCGCCGAGGTCATTCCCGAAGATGAGCTGAAGCAGAAGCTTGAGAACTCCGCAAAGTCAGGAAAGCCGCTGCGTGTATACCTGGGCGTGGATCCGACCGCCCCGGACATTCACCTTGGCCACACCGTTGTGTTGCGCAAGCTGAAACACTTTCAGGACATGGGCCACAGCGCCATTTTCCTGATTGGCGATTTCTCGGCGATGATCGGAGACCCCACAGGACGATCGGAAACGCGGCCGCCGCTCAGTCGCGAAGAGGTGGAAGTTAATGCGCAGACCTATCTCGCGCAGGTTTACAAAATTCTGGACAAGGACAAGACCGAAGTTCGCTACAACAGCGAATGGCTGGGAAAAATGTCCAGCTATGACGTGGTGCGCCTCTGCGGCCATTACCGCTTGGCGCGCATGCTGGAGCGCGAGGATTTCCGCTCGCGACTGGAGAACAACCTGCCAATTGCCGTTCACGAACTGCTCTATCCCCTGCTCACGGCTTACGACGCGGTGATGCTGAAGTCTGACGTGGAGCTTGGCGCGACCGAGCAAAAGTTCAACATTCTGGTGCACCGCGAAATCCAGCGTGAGTATGGGCTGTCGCCCCAGGTTGTCTTCACCATGCCGATCCTTGTCGGGCTCGACGGCGAAAGAAAAATGTCCAAGAGCCTGGGCAATTACGTAGGAATTACCGAAGCGCCGAGCGAAATGTTCGGAAAACTGATGTCAATTCCGGACGAATTGATGTGGTCATACTACGAACTGGTCACGGACCGCACGCCACACGAAATTGGAGTGTTAAAGAAAGAAGTGGCGAATGGGAAGCTCCATCCGATGGACGCGAAAATGCGGCTGGCGGAAGAGGTTGTGAGGGATTTTCAGGGAGTTGAAGCTGGCCGGAAAGCTGCGGAGAATTTCCAAAGAGTTTACCGCGACCGCCAGGCGCCCGAGGAGGCGCCGGTGATTAAGATTGCGCGTGGTCCAGCGAAGAAGCTTGCGACCCTCCTCGTGGAATGGAAACTGGCGCCATCGAAGAGCGAGGCGGAGCGGCTTATCAAACAACGCGGAGTGGAGATCGATGCGATATGCGTTGAGGATCCACGAAAAGAGATCGATTTGAGCAAGCCCGGTGAATTTCTGTTGCGTGCGGGAAAGAAGAAGTTCCTGCGCGTCGCAGTGGAATAGAGCTTCAGTTCAGGATATTTTCCACCAGCGATGCCACATGGCGCGCGATGGCGGGAGCGGCGGTTAGCCCCGGCGATTCGATACCTACCAACTGGATAACCTGGGGAAATTCGTGGTCGGGCTCGATCACGAAATCGGCGATGCCGTGCCCTGACGGCGGAACCAGCTTCGGCCGCAAACCCGTATAGGCGAGTTGTAAATCCCCTTCTTTGATCTCCGGCACCATGTTCTTTGCGTCGTCGGCAAATTCGGGGATGGTCATGCGGTCACGTTCATAATTGTCCTTGCCATCCACGTATTTCGCGGTAGGACCGACCAGCAGCGTTCCCCACAATGTCCTCGTAAAATGCAGGCCCAGGCTCAGGCCGTCGCTGTGGGGCAAAGGATAAACGAGATTGCGAATCAGTTCGGCACGCGTACCGCGAATTTCGCAATACTCTCCACGAACGGGATAAATCGTCCAGGGACGCGGCCCGAGTAGCCTGGCTACCTCATCGGAATACAGTCCGGCCGCGTTGATGATGCAACGAGCCTCGACGGTCTCCACCTCAGACTGTTCTTCGTCCCCAATGCGCAAAGTGACCCGCACCCGTTCCTTCCCGGGCTCGATAGCTTCCACTTTGGCGTGTGTGAGCAGATTGGCGCCTTGCAGCTCAGACACACGGGCGTACGCATGGACAAGCTCTTCGGCAGAGCAAATTCCAGTCGAAGGCACATTCAGCGCTGAATATCCCTTCACATGCGGCTCTTTCTCCCGAATTCCTGCCACATCGATAATCTGCAGACCTTCTACGCCATTTTCCTGCCCCTTTTTCAGGAGCGCCTGCAGTTGTGGCTCTTCGTCCTTTGATTTTGCGACCACCAGCTTTCCTGTGGTTCGATGCGGAACGCTGTGCTTGGCACAAAACTCCTTCGTCAGCCGGTTTCCCTCGACGCAATGGAGCGCCTTCCAGGAATTCTTTGGATAGTAGATTCCGGAATGGATAACACCACTATTGCGCGTACTGGTGGACATGCCGAACTTCGGGAACTGCTCGACAAGAAAAACATCTTGCCAGCGCCGCGATAAGGATTCGGCGACCGCGCATCCCACAACGCCACCACCCACAATCAGAATGTCGACCTGGTCCATGGCCCTTTAGAATACGACAGAAATTTTGTGAGAAGATCAATTCTCTTCGTGGCCGACCTCGTCAAAGAAATACCGGCACGGCTCAAGGCGCGCCCCGGTGCCGTCATGCACGGCGAAATGGGTACTCTTCGAAGGGTCATAAGCGCTCTTCCAAAGAGAAGCAGAGCCGTACTCGCCGTCTTTATTCAGTGCATAGTAAGAGAGCTGAAACGTAGCGAGCTTTTTCTTATCCCCATCATAGTTCCGTGAGACTCGCCCGAGTGCTTCAAGGCAAGCATCGCCCGGCTTTACGCCTTTGCGCATCAGTTCCACAATCGTGTGGCCCCCGGAAATCTTGATATTCTCCTCGCCCTTGCCTGTGGAACCCGCGCCGCCGACGTCGCCATCGACATAAAGCCCGGCTCCAATGATCGGAGAATCACCGACACGCCCCGGAATCTTCCAGGCCAGGCCGGACGTCGTAGTAGTCCCGCTGACCTCGCCCTTTTCGTTCACGGCGAGACAGTTGATCGTGCCGGTCGGCGGATGGTTGATAACCCGGATAGCGTAAGCAATCTGCTCCTGGTCATTATCGAAAATCTGAGAAAGATGCTCTTTCCATTCGGGACTATCGATGCCGGGCCGCCAGTTGAAACTGGTGCGTGCTTTCCACGCAAGCCAGATCTTGCGGGAATGATCGGTCAGGAGATTCATCTCTTCAAATCCTTCATCTACGGCGAAGCGGCGCGCACCATCCCCGACGATCATTACGTGATTGGTCCGCTCCATCACCGTTTTCGCCAGCCGCGCCACATTCTTTATGCGTTGGACGGAAGCGACGCTCCCCGCTCGCCGTGTTGGGCCGTGCATGACGCTGGCGTCCAACTCGACCACACCTTCTTCGTTGGGCAGCCCGCCATATCCGACCGAGTCGACGTTGGGATCGTCTTCCACTACCGTCACTGCGGCGATGACAGCGTCAAGCGTGTCTCCACCAGACTTGAGAATATCCATGCCTTTGTCGAGCGCATGAATACCGTTCGCCGCCGAGATAATCACGGGGCGTTTCGCGGAGGAAGCGGATACAGGAGAAGACGGGACAGGCAACGACTCGCCCAAGAGATTCGCCGTTCCAGCGAGTGCGCCACCGGCGAGAGTGGTGACAAAGAATTTCCTGCGACTCCAAAGATCCATAACAGGTCTCCTGAAGGGAATTAACCGGCTCGTGACGCACTTTAGTTCACTTTACGACGGAAGGGAAATAGTTCCAGGTAGCGGAACGCGGAGTGTTTAGTCCGTGCCGCCGAGCGGCAGGAAGTACTGCGTGCCTTTAACGGGTTCCTGCAATCGGCGCAGGAGCTGCTTCAAGTCCTCGCTCCTTTCGACGAAATCGATTTCTGAAGTGTCAATCACCAGCAAGTCGGCGCCCTCATAACGGAAGAAGAAGTGCTCGTAAGCGCGAGAAACTTCCTCGATGTAGTCGGGTGATATAGATTTTTCTTCCTTGGCTTTTTTCTTTGCAATGCGGGTCCGAAGCACCTCCGGCTTGGCCTGAAGGTAAATTACGAGCTCAGGCTGGGGAAGTTCCTGTGTCAGGGCTTCATAGTAGCGTTCGTAGAGCTTCAATTCCGCGTCATCGAGATTCAGGTTGGCGAAGATGCGATCCTTTTCCATCAGGAAATCGGAAATCACCGGGCCGGGGGCATTCGCAGAAAGCGCCTCGCGAATCCGCTTTTGTCGTTCCATCAAAAAATAAAGTTGTGCATGGAAGGCTGCACCTGCCTTTTCCGCATAGAAGTCTGCCAGAAAGGGATTGTCCTCGCAGTCATAGATCCGCCGCGCATGAAGCCGCTCGGCAAGAATGCGCGCCAGAGTGGTCTTTCCCACGCGCAATGGACCTTCGATTACGATGAATTGGGGAGGCTTCGAACCGGGCTGCGGCTGACGTGCACGTTTCGCCGAGGAAGAGTCGGAACCGGGCATTTCGCCTCTGCCAACAGGAAGTAAAGCTATCGCGCGGATTATAGCAGTTCTTCCGTGCACATGGGTCGCGTACCAGAAGAGGCCGGTACCAATGGGCCAGGACCTAAGTGTCCGAGAGGGCGGGAAAGAGTACTACGGCCACCATGACCAATAGGCCAGTGACACCTGTACGCTGGTACAGTAAAGTACAAGAAGTTGCAGCTGTCCCGGAACCCTCCCCCGGCCTGCAATAACTGAGGTGGTCATTGGTCCTCACCACACTTTTGTTGTTCTGCTGCACTGCAATTCCGAACGATACACCACGAAATTCCGCTAGTCAGCCTGCTGCGGAAGCAGCAAGCGCATCCGCTCTCGCAGCGACTAAGGAGGCAGAGTCTGTGAAGCCGGATGCGCCAACGCCCAAGGCGGCGATGGCTCCAGCTTCAAGAGTGGACCTCGACCTAGCGTCGGGTGGCGAAGTTGGTCTGCCTCCGATCGAACCGGCGTCGAGCACTCCGGTGAAACCCGCGACTGCGGAATCCTATGAGACTCCCCAGCAGCGCGGCTTCTGGTACGGATTAATGGTTGCGAGTCACGGAACAGCGGCGTTCGATGCGTGGACTACGCGTCGCGCTGTGAGCGGCGGATATGGCATCGAGGGAGATCCGCTGCAGCGGCCCTTTGCGCATTCCGGCGCAATTTACGCGACAACGCAAGTGACGCCGCTGATTATGGATTACTTGGGCCATCGCATGATGCGCAGCAGCCATCCGTGGATGCGTAAGGCCTGGTGGGTGCCACAAGCAGCCAGCGCAAGTGTTTCGCTTGGCGCGGGTATTCACAACTACTACGTCGTTCCCTAATTACTGCCAACTAGCAGAGCGTTGAACGATAACTTTAACAAAGCCACCAAGCAGATAACCCTCGCATAACCAGCCGAATGCGCTATAGTATGCCTATCCCGTTTGAGCCGTTACCCGCCTCGGCATTTCTTTGGGGACAGACGTTTATTCAGATGGGATGAGATTCACTACCCTAGAAAAACAGGCCAGAACGCATGTGGGGCACTGGCTGGAGAGGCAGAGGGCAAGGGTATGAAGAAGGCTTTCTTGGGCATGGCGTTTGTTGTGGGGTTGGCCTGCGTGGCGAGTGCGCAAGAGAATAATGCCGCACAGGGTCGGACCAATGCGGCGGCGAGTTTTGAAGGAACTTCAGCTTCGGAAGTGACTTTGTTGCCCGCCAATGACGCGGGGAATTTTTTGTTGGGAGATGCAAACGCAGCGCCTGAGCCGGCCGCCCTTCCGGCAGCGCCCACTCCGAAATACGTATTCTTCGGCGACCGCGATGATTACCGCTGGCAGTTGGGCGTCGGGTTCGACTATTTGCGCTTCCAGTCAAAGGCGTTCGATTCAAATTTGTTCGGACTGAACACCACGCTAACGTACTACACCAACTCCTGGTTCGCCGTGGAAGGAAACATAGTGGCGGGGTTCGGCCCAACGGTCTTCAATTCGAACGATCACGCTAAGATTTTCGGATATATGGGCGGCATTCGCATCGGCGGAAGGCGTGCACGGTGGGAGCCATACGGTCATGCGCTAGTGGGAGGAAGTCACTTGCAGCCGCAGACAGCCCTCGGAGGCCGAAACGCGATCATGGCGGAGGCAGGAGTCGGCGTGGATTATCGAGTGCACTCCCGGTTATCGTTGCGTGGTGAAGGCGACTGGACGTACACAGGGTATTTCAATGGGTCGCAGAATAACTTCCAACTCGTTGCAGGCGTAGTTTTCCACTTCTAAATACGAGACCCAATCCCTTCCGCGTTTGCTTGTTGGATGGGTGTGTCCTTCCCTGCACGTCGCATGTGACGCAGGTCACAAGAGTTGTTTCCGCCCCGTGAGATATTTCCTTTAGCCTACGGATAGAGGATCCAGAACGCTCACCGCGAATCTATCCCAACAGAAAGGAGTACTTTCATGTTTAAAAAGAGCATGATCCTGCTGGGTATGTTAG
>Ga0187772_10000143_pt1 | contig 29203 bp, 24 predicted proteins | sample 0116_SJ02_MP15_2_FD_133137 | JGI IMG/M metagenome (GOLD analysis project Ga0187772, IMG submission 133137) | Tropical peat soil microbial communities from peatlands in Department of Meta, Colombia - 0116_SJ02_MP15_20_MG | ecosystem: Environmental > Terrestrial > Soil > Wetlands > Peat | place... | reverse complement strand
GTGGCGTTGACGGTGGAGTTGATTACGCCGATTGCGATGGAGAAGGAGTTGCGGTTTGCGATACGGGAGGGAGGTCGTACGGTGGGGGCAGGCGTCATCAGTGACGTCCTCGAATAAAGGAGAAGGGTTGACACTTCCCGATTAGGAGTATTTGATGCGGAATATTTTAACGTTATCCTGTTCAGAGTGTAGACGAAGGAATTACTCTACGACTAAAAATAAACGTACCACTCCGGATAAGCTGGAGTTCAAAAAATATTGTCGATTTTGTCGTAAACATACTGTCCATAAAGAGACGAAGTGACCGTAGAAAGTGGCAGATTTCACCTTCTCCTTTCCACTCACCGGATACAGGCCAGTAGCTCTAACGGATAGAGCACCGGACTCCAAATCCGGGTGATGGGGGTTCAAATCCCTCCTGGCCTGCCATATACCCTAATCTGGACAGGGCCTGCCATAACTGGATGGTGGAAGGGTGAGGGCTGAGGGTGGAGAAAGATAAGATGGAATTCTCAATCAAAGAGAAATTTGAAGTTGCCCTACAATTTTTGAGAGAGGTTAGAACCGAACTTAAAAAGGTGACCTGGCCTTCAAGAAAGGATACCCTTTCCGGCACCGTCGTCGTTTTGGTAGCTGTTCTAATCATCGCCATCTTCTTGGGAATCGTTGATTCAGGGCTATCCGGTCTGGTCAAGCAATTATTGAAGGGGGCGGCGAGTTAAAGAGCGAGGTGGAACGAACTTTCTCTCCCCACTAAACGGAAACACTATGGCGCAACAGTGGTATGTGGTCCACACCTATTCGGGTTTCGAAAACAGGGCCAAACAAAATTTAGAAGAGCGGATTAAAAACCTCGGCAAGGGAGAATTTTTCTCCCACATTCTGGTCCCCACGGAAACCGTAGTGGAGTTGGTGAAGGGAAAGAGGAAGACCTCCCAGAGAAAGATTTTTCCCGGATACATACTTGTGAAGATGGAGTTGAACGAGGAGACATGGCATATCGTCAAGGACACGCCAAAGATCACGGGTTTTGCCGGAGATGGCACAAAACCGATTCCCATCTCGGAAGGGGAAGTGGAAGAGATTCTGTCTCAAATGAAAGAAGGTGTTTCAAAGGCGAAACCTAAAATTTCTTTGGGCGTCGGGGATAGCGTTCGAGTCATCGACGGTCCTTTCATGAACTTTATTGGGACCATTGAAGAGGTCAAGCCAGAAAAAAGGAAGTTGAAAGTTTTAGTCTCTATCTTTGGAAGAGCAACTCCGGTAGAACTGGATTTTATCCAAGTAGAAAAGAATTGATGGTCCGCGTCTGAGGAGTGGACAATGGCGAAAAAAGTGACGGCAATGGTGAAGCTTCAGATTCAAGCGGGACAGGCCAACCCTTCCCCTCCTGTCGGGCCGGCTCTGGGACAGCATGGGGTCAACATCATGGAGTTTTGCAAGGCCTTCAACGCTCGGACCCAGGGGCAGGAAGGGATGATCATCCCGGTGCTGATCACCATCTATTCCGATCGATCCTTTAGCTTCGTGACCAAAACCCCGCCCGCTTCCGTCCTTTTGAAGAAGGCGGCAAAAATTGTGAAAGGCTCTGGGGAGCCGAATCGCAACAAAGTGGGCAAAGTAACCGGAGACCAGATTCGAGAGATCGCACAGATCAAGTTTAAAGATCTGAACGCGGTGGACCTGGAGGGAGCGGTCCGTACGATCGAGGGGACGGCACGGAGCATGGGTCTGGAAATCGTCTAAGAGAAAACTATGTCAACGAGAGGAAAAAAATATTTAGAGGCAAGAGGGAAGGTGGATCGGGGCAAACGGTATGAACTGGAGGAGGGTGTGAAGCTCCTTCTCGAGACCGCCTACGCCAAATTCGATGAAGGAGTGGACCTCGCTATTCGTCTTGGTGTGGATCCTAAGAAGGCAGATCAAATGGTCCGGGGAACCGTTGTCCTTCCTCATGGGACGGGCAAAAAAGTCCGGGTATTGGTCTTTGCAAAAGGGCAGAAAGAGAAAGAGGCACTCGATGCGGGTGCCGATTTCGTGGGGGGAGAAGAGATCATCGAGAAAGTTTCAAAAGGGTGGCTGGAGTTTGACAAAGCGATCGCCACCCCGGACATGATGGGTTTGGTCAGCAAATTGGGTAAGATTTTGGGTCCTCGGGGATTGATGCCTAATCCCAAAGTAGGAACGGTCACCTTCGATTTGGAAAAGGCCGTCAAAGAGATCAAGGCGGGCAAAGTGGAATTTAAGGTCGAAAAGGCCGGAGTCGTTCACATCCCTGTCGGAAAGGTTTCTTTTGGGTTCGATCGATTATTGGAAAATGCCAAGACGCTCCTTGAGATGATCCTCCGGGCAAAGCCGCCTACCAGCAAAGGGATCTATTTGCGGAGCATTGCCTTGTCCACGACCATGGGGCCTGGAATTAAGATCGATCCACTTGATGTGAGAAGCGTTATGAAGTCCTAAGGGAGGCGAAGGGCTTCGTTCGAGGAGGTAAAGGTCATTGAACCGAAAAGAAAAAGCACAGGTCATCTCAGATCTTGGTGAGAGGGTGAAGGGGTTTCAGGCGGTCGTTCTGACCAATTATCGAGGTCTCAATGTAGAACAGTTGAGTCATCTGAGACAGAGGTTGCGAGAGGAGAAAATCTCCTATCACGTGGTCAAAAATACTTTGATGAAATTGGCCTCCAAAGGGACGGATTTGGAGAAATTGGATACCTACTTTGAAGGACCAACGGCGATGGCGATCTCCTACGGGGATCCGGTTCATCTGGTAAAGATTTTATCGGAATTCATCAAGACCCAGCCCACCTTTGAGATTAAAATCGGTCTCATCCAGGGAAAGATGGCGTCCCCGGAAGAGGTCAAAGCGCTGGCGACAATGCCCCCCCGTGAGGTCATTTTTGCGCAGCTCCTGGGGGGAATCCAGGGGACGGCTACTCAGTTGGGGGCGGTCCTTTATCGGGCAATCCAGCAGGTGCTCGGAATCATTCGGGCCCGCGCAGATCAGCTGGAAAAAATGGAGAGTGGAAAGCAGAAAGTGGAAAGTGGAGCGCAGGAAAAAGAGCAGTGATTTTGAAAACCGCATTCAACCTTCCACGTTTTAGCATTTAATCATTTTGAGATAGGAGGATGTTGCAAATGTCAGATATCCAAAAAATTGCCGAAGAGATCAGTGGTTTAAGTTTGTTGGAGGCGCGTGACCTGGTGAAGGCCCTGGAGGAAAAGTTGGGAATAAAGGCCGCCGCGCCGATAGCAGTGGCAGCGATGCCGATGGCCGGGGCCTCCGCGGGCGGAGAAGCTGCGGCCGCTGAAGAGAAGACGGAGTTTGATATCGTCCTCACGGGTTTTGGCGATAAGAAGATCCAAGTGATTAAGGTGGTCAGGGAGCTGACCGGGCTGGGCCTGAAAGAAGCCAAGGACCTTGTCGAGGGTGTCCCCAAGCCAGTGAAAGAAGGGGTGTCGAAGGAAGACGCCGCGACGATGAAGAAAAAGCTTGAAGACGCTGGGGGGACGGTCGAAGTGAAGTAGGGTGAGAGAGAGATATTAGGGCACTTTCCCCTCACCTCCTGCCTCTCCCCTGCGGGGAGAGGGGAAGGGTAAGGGGAAAGGCCGTTTTGGTCATTTGGAATTGGGATTTGTTTGGAATTTGTCGTTTGGAGTTTGTGATCTCAAACCGTGTTGGGTCCGGCTATGCCGGGCAAGGAATAATGTGGTCTCTTCCCGGGAGGACAAAGCAAATGTCAGGTGGCAGTCCGAGAGGGAGGAGATTTTCTGTTTAAGGGAGAGGAGTGACTATGGCCAGCGTTGTCCCAGTCTATCGAAGATATCGGAAAAACTTTTCAAAAATTAAGGAAGTATTGGAAATCTCCAATCTGATCGAAGTTCAGAAAAGGTCCTACGAACAGTTTCTACAGGCCAATGGGGATCCGGATAGGCGAGAACCCGTTGGACTTCAAGCGGTCTTTAGAACCGTCTTTCCGATCAAGGATTTCTACGAAACTGCTTCTCTTGAATTCGTCAACTATCGTCTCACCGAGCCGAAATATGATGTGGAAGAATGTCTGCTCAGAGGGATGACCTATGCGGCACCCGTCAAGGTGACGGTTCGCTTAGTGGTCTGGGATGTGAACGAAGAGACCAAGGCCAAGAGCATCAAAGCCGTAAAAGAACAAGAAGTCTATTTTGGCGAAATTCCCCTCATGACCGAAAATGGAACGTTTATTGTGAACGGGACCGAACGGGTGATTGTCAGCCAACTTCATCGCTCCCCCGGCGTTTTCTTTGATCAGGATCAAATCAAACCCCATAGCGGCGGGAAGGTCTTCTACTATGGGCGGATCATCCCTTACCGGGGGTCTTGGATTGATTTCGAGTTTGATCAGAAAGATCTTCTCCATGTTCGGATCGACCGACGTCGAAAGATTCCCGTGACCGTCCTCCTTCGGGCCCTCAAATACACCGGGCAAGAGCTTTTAGACTATTTCTATCATAAGGAAACGGTTCTCATCCGAAGAGGGAAATTCCAAAAAGAGATTTCGAAAGATGTGTTGGTGGGGCAGAAGGCGACCTCTGACATCTTAGACCCCGAAACCCACAAGATTATCCTAAAGAAACATCGCCGCATTACGGACGATGCTTTCAAAAAATTGGAATTAGCCAAGATCAATACCATTTCGGTGGAGGTCCAAGACCTGATCGGTCGGTACCTGGCGAAGGATGTGATCGACCCCGGAACAGGAGAAGTCGTTGCCGAATGTAATGACGAGGTGACGGAAAAGCTTCTTAACGAGATGAAAGAGCGAAAGATCGAATCCTTCGAGATCCTGTTCATTGATAACATTAATGTCAGCTCTTCGTTGCGGGATACGCTGGTGGCGGATAAGATTGGGTTGACCCGAGAGGATAGGGAGAAACTACCCGCTGCTGAGGCCGGCAAATCCGTTCGTGAGAAGGAGTCCGAGAGGGCCCTCATTGACATCTACAAGAGGCTTCGCCCCGGGGATCCTCCCACCATTGAGACAGCCATCGGCCTCTTTTACAACCTTTTCTTTAACTTCGAGCGCTACGACCTCTCCAAAGTGGGAAGGATGAAGTTGAACCATAAGCTCGGACTAAAGGGAAATCCTCCTAAAGTGTTAGTCTTCACCGAGAGATGGAAGAAAGAGGCGTTGGCGGCGGGGGCGACCTATGCAGGGGGGAAAGAGCTGGTCGATCGAATCTGGGAGGGATGGCTTGATTTCGACGAAGCGATTGCCACTCCCGAGATGGTTGAGGAGATTCAACGGGTCGCCAAAATCCTTCATCCCATCGGACTGATGCCATCGCTGAAGGAGGGAACGATTACGGATGATGTCCAGGGGAGAATTCGAAAGATCTTGGAAGATGAGAAGACGACCCTCAGAAGGAGAGACGTTCTCGAGGTCGTCAAATACTTAATCAAACTCAAGGATGGTCAGGGTGCTGTCGACGATATCGACCACTTGGGAAACCGGCGGGTGAGGACGGTTGGGGAGCTCTTAGAAAATCAGTATCACATCGGGCTGGTGAGAATTGAAAGGGCGATCAAAGAGCGGATGAGCCTTCAAGATATAGAGACCTTGATGCCCCATGATCTGATCAATTCAAAACCCCTGTCGGCGGTGATCAAGGAGTTTTTCGGCTCGAGTCAACTGTCTCAATTTATGGATCAGACGAATCCTCTTTCAGAGATTACTCACAAGCGTCGTCTCTCTGCCTTGGGTCCCGGAGGGCTGACCCGGGAAAGAGCGGGGTTCGAGGTCAGGGACGTCCATCCCACCCACTACGGCCGAATCTGTCCCATCGAAACTCCGGAGGGCCCGAACATCGGCCTCATCACTTCTCTCAGCACCTTCGCTCAGGTCAATGACTACGGATTTATCGAAACCCCTTATCGGGAAGTGGTGAACGGAAAGGTCACGAATAATATCCGATATCTTTTTGCTTTGGATGAGGAAGAAGAGATCGACGGACAGAAGCCTGCCATCGCTCAAGCCAATGCTCAATTGGATAGGGAAGGAAGGTTTACCGCACCACTCATTTCGGCCCGAAGAGGGGGCGAATTTGTGATGGTGAGACCCGAGGAAATTCGGTACATGGATGTTTCTCCAAAACAATTGGTCAGTGTAGCCACTTCCCTCGTTCCCTTTTTGGAGAACGATGATGCCAACCGGGCCCTCATGGGATCGAATATGCAACGCCAGGCCGTTCCTCTTCTCAAAACGGATGCCCCGCTGATTGGTACAGGGATGGAAGCGATTGTAGCCAGAGATTCTGGGGTCACGGTGGTTGCCAGGAGAGATGGGGTCGTGGAAGACGTGGATGCTTCTCGAATCGTCATCCGTGCCGATGAGGATGGTCAAAAAGAGGACGATCCGGGGGTCGACATTTATACGTTAATCAAATACAAACGGTCCAACCAGAACACCTGTATTAACCAGAGACCGATTGTCCGTATCGGGGAGCGGGTCAAAAGGGGTGAGGTGATTGCCGACGGGCCTGCAACCCAAATGGGAGAGCTGGCGCTGGGGAAGAATGTCCTGGTCGGGTTCATGCCCTGGGGAGGGTATAACTTTGAGGATTCCATCCTTATCAGCGAAAAGCTGTTGAAAGAAGATACCTATACCTCGATCCATATCGAAGAACTGGAGTGTGTGGCTCGGGACACGAAACTGGGAAAAGAGGAGATTACCTGTGATATCCCTAATGCCGGGGAAGAGGCTTTGAAAGATCTCGACGAGAGTGGAATCATTCGGGTCGGAGCCGAAGTGAAGCCCGGTGACATTCTGGTTGGAAAAGTGACCCCGAAGGGAGAAACCCAGCTCTCTCCGGAAGAGAAACTCCTTCGAGCCATCTTTGGTGAAAAAGCGGGAGATGTTCGAGATACCTCATTGAGAGTCCCTCACGGGATCGAAGGAATTGTCATTGATGCCAAAGTGTTTTCCCGTAAAGGCCAGGAGAGGGATGAGAGGACAAAGGCCATCGAGGACCAAGAGAAGGCGAGGTTGCTGAAAAATCAAGCGGATGAAATCCGGATCATCCAGAACAGTGCGCGGAGAAAGATCGGAAAATATCTCATCGGCAAGAAGAGCGCGCATAAAATAGGGGATGAGAAGAAAGGCCGCGTCTATGCGGAGGCGAAAGAGCGGATCAAGGAAGAGCATCTCTTTGCGATTCCCTTCGATCGACTCAAGGAGATTGATGTGGTCGAGGGGAAGAGAGTTCTTCCTGAGGTTCAGCGTTTTCTCGACCGTGCGGAACTCCAGATCAACGTGGTCAAGGGAGTTTTTGGAGATAAATTGGCTAAGCTGAAGAGAGGAGACGAACTGGCTCCGGGCGTCATCAAGACCGTCAAAGTCTATATCGCCATGAAACGGAAGCTTTCTGTTGGGGATAAAATGTCCGGACGTCACGGGAACAAAGGGATCATCTCCAGGATTCTCCCCGAGGAAGATATGCCGTATTTAGAGGACGGAACCCCGGTCGAAATCATTCTCAACCCATTAGGCGTTCCATCGCGAATGAATGTAGGCCAGATCCTCGAGACCCATCTGGGATGGGCCGCCAAGGGCCTGGGGTGGAAGATTGAGGAATATTTACAGAAGCATTTCAACCCCAAATTGCTTCGAAGAAGAATTAAAGAAATTTACTCCTCAAAAGAGGTGAATGAATACCTGGAGCAAGCGACCGATGATGAGATTGTCGAGCTGGCCAGGAAGCTGGGCGAGGGGATTTTCGTCTCGGTCCCTGTGTTCGATGGAGCTTCGGAAGAAGAGATTAAAGATCTCTTGAAGAAAGCCGGGCTTCCGACTACGGGACAAACGATCCTTTATGACGGCAGGACCGGGGAACCTTTCCACCAGAAGGTGACCGTGGGCTACATGTACCTCCTCAAATTGCACCACCTGGTAGACGACAAGATTCATGCCCGTTCCATCGGTCCTTATTCTTTAGTGACCCAACAACCCCTGGGTGGAAAAGCTCAGTTCGGAGGGCAACGGTTAGGGGAGATGGAGGTATGGGCCTTGGAGGCCTATGGCGCAGCCCACTCCTTACAGGAATTCTTGACAGTCAAGTCGGACGATGTCGCGGGAAGAACTCGAGTCTACGAGGCGATTGTCAAAGGGGAACATACATTGGAGCCTGGATTGCCGGAGTCGTTTAACGTTTTGGTCAAAGAGTTACAGAGCCTTTGTTTAGATACAGAACTCATCGAAGAAAAGAGGGAAGAAATCTAATCGAACGAAGAACCATGAACGATGAACTATGAACAACGACAATGACGCATCAACAGTTCATCGTCTATTGTTCGTCGTTCATCGTCGTTGAAAAAGGAGGAAACCTTGGAAGATTATCTATCATTCTTTGAGAAGGGGAAAAGCCCGATTAGCTATAATGCCATTCGGATCTCGATCGCCTCTCCGGAGAAGATCGAATCGTGGTCCCATGGAGAGGTAAAAAAGCCGGAGACCATTAACTATCGGACCTTTAAACCGGAGAAAGATGGGCTCTTCTGCGCCAAGATCTTTGGTCCCACCAAAGATTACGAATGCAATTGCGGTAAATACAAACGGATGAAGCACCGGGGCATTGTTTGCGAGAAGTGCGGCGTGGAAGTCATCCAATCTAAGGTCCGCAGGGAGAGGATGGGCCATATCCGGTTGGCCACACCGGTCGCGCACATCTGGTTCCTCAAAAGCATCCCCAGTAAAATTGGGATTCTCTCGGATATGACGCTGAGAGAATTAGAGCGGATTCTCTACTTCGAGGCCTACCTCGTTCTGGACGGGAAGAAGACGCCTCTCAAGAAGGGAGAGATTCTTTCGGAGGATCGATACCGGGAGGCCCGGGAGAAATACAAGGAGGATTTTGTGGCGGCTCAAGGTGCCGATGCCATTCGGGAGCTGATGAGAAACACGAATGTAAAAGAGCTTTCGCAGAAGCTTCGGACCGAAATGAAGGAGACGGCCTCGGAGGCGAAGAAAAAGAGGCTGGCCAAGCGATTAAAGATTATTGAATCTTTTTTGGAATCGGGGAACAAACCGGAGTGGATGATTTTGGAAGTGGTTCCCGTCATCCCGCCCGACCTTCGCCCTCTCGTCCCCTTGGACGGAGGCCGGTTTGCCACTTCCGACTTGAATGACCTCTACCGGAGGGTGATCAACCGAAACAACCGCCTCAAACGGCTTCTTGAGTTGAACGCCCCAGAGATCATCATCCGGAACGAAAAACGGATGCTCCAGGAAGCCGTGGATGCGCTTTTCGATAACGGGAAGAGGGGAAGGACGATCTTAGGGGCGAATAAGAAACCCCTGAAATCGTTGAGCGATATGCTCAGGGGGAAGCAGGGCCGTTTCCGGCAGAACCTTTTGGGGAAACGGGTGGACTATTCCGGCCGTTCCGTGATCGTGGTCGGTCCCGAGCTGAAATTGCATCAGTGTGGCCTTCCCAAGAAGATGGCCCTTGAACTGTTTAAGCCCTTTATCTACCACCGGTTGGAAGAGAAAGGGTTGGTGACCACGATCAAGAGCGCCAAGAAGATGTTGGAAAAGGAGAGGCCCGAGGTTTGGGATGTCTTGGATGAGGTGATCCGTGAACATCCGGTGATGCTCAATCGGGCTCCGACCCTTCACCGCTTGGGGATCCAGGCCTTTGAGCCCGTGTTGATCGAGGGCAAGGCCATCCAGCTTCACCCGTTGGTCTGCGCTGCCTTTAACGCCGATTTTGACGGGGACCAAATGGCTGTCCATGTTCCTCTCTCCGTCGAGGCTCAGTCGGAGGCGAGGATTCTGATGATGTCCACCAATAACATCCTCTCCCCGGCGAACGGGAAGCCCATCATCATCCCCACCCAGGACATCGTCCTTGGAATTTATTACATGACCAGGGAGCGCCCGTATGTCAAAGGGGAAGGGAAAGTGTTTTCAAATCCGGAGGAGGTCCGAATCGCTTACGATGCGAATGAGGTCGACCTCCATGCGCGGATGAAGGTCCGATTGGATGGAGAACTCGTCGAGACAACCGTAGGTAGAATCCTTCTCAAAGAGATTCTCCCCGAGGAGATCCCATTTCGATTGATCAACAAGGTGATGAAGAAAAGCGAGCTGGCCAATCTGATCGACTACTGCTACCGGTACGGCGGCGATAAGAAAACGGTCCTTCTCTCCGATCGGTTGAAGGGTTTGGGTTATTACTATGCGACCTTGGCCGGAATTTCCATCTCCCTTGACGACATGCTGATTCCTTCCAACAAGGAGAAACTCCTCCAAGAAGCCCAGCAAGAGATCGAGAGGGTTCAAGAGCAATATACAGACGGGTTGATTACAGACGGAGAACGATATAATAAGGTGATCGACATCTGGGCTCAGGTGACTGAAAACATTGCCGGGGTGATGTTGAAGGAACTGGGCAGTGAGGAGGTGGCGGCCCCTTCCGGAGAGAAACAGTCCACCGAGAGCTTAAACCCTATTTACATCATGGCCGACTCGGGAGCTCGGGGTAGCGCCCAGCAGGTGCGGCAATTAGCCGGGATGCGGGGTTTGATGGCCAAACCTTCCGGAGAGATCATCGAAACGCCCATCACCGCGAACTTTCGCGAAGGGCTGACGGTTCTGCAATACTTTATCTCTACCCATGGAGCCCGAAAGGGGCTCGCCGATACGGCTTTGAAAACAGCCAATGCCGGATATCTTACCCGACGACTCGTGGATGTAGCTCAGGACGTCGTGATCAGGGAGAATGACTGCGGCACCCTTGATGGGATCGAAGTCGAATCGCTCGTCGAGGGGGGGGAGATCATCGAATCGATGAGAGAAAGAATTCTGGGCCGTGTGGCCTTGGAAGAAATCCGGGATCCTTTTTCTAATGATGTGATCGCCAAAGGGAATGAAGAAATTGACGAGACCTTGGCCGATCGCATTGAAGATATTGGCATTGATAAGGTCAAAATTCGATCGGTGCTTACCTGCAAATCGAAGCAAGGTGTTTGTGCCCTTTGTTACGGAAGGGATTTGGCCCGAGGGAGACTGGTCGGTGTGGGGGAGGCGATCGGTATTATCGCGGCTCAGTCCATCGGGGAACCGGGGACCCAGCTCACGATGAGAACATTTCACATCGGTGGGACCGCCAGCCGGCGAGCAGAACAGACGACGCTGGAATGCCGAATTGACGGGAGAGTGAAATTCATCAATCTCAAGAGCGTTAAAAACCGTGAGGGCAACCTCATCGTCATGAACCGCAACGGAGAGATTGCCATCTTGGATGAAAACGGCAGAGAACGAAGACGGTACTCCGTGATTTATGGGGCTAAACTGCGAGTTAAGGATGGACAAAAGGTGAAGGAAGGAGAGATCCTGGCAGAGTGGGATCCTTACTCCATCCCTGTTTTGACGGAGGTCTCAGGAAGGGTGAAATTTGGAGACATCATCGAAGGGGCAACGATGCAGGAACAGGTGGATGAGTTTACCGGTCTTTCGAGAAAAGTGATCACCGAATCAAAAGATGCAGAGCTTCGGCCAAGGATCTCCATCAAGGATGAAAAAGGCAGGACGATGAATCTTCCTGGATCTATCTCCCAGGCTCGGTATCTCCTTCCGGTGGGAGCGAATATTTTTATCTCCGAGGGGGATATGGTGGAGGCTGGGGATGTCATCGTGAAGATTCCCCGAGAGACGACCAAGACAAAAGACATCACAGGAGGTCTCCCTCGAGTGGCTGAACTCTTTGAAGCCAGAAAGCCCAAAGAGTATGCCTTGATCAGCGATATTGACGGGATGGTTGAGTTTGGAAAGGATCTGAAGGGGAAAAGGAAGGTGGTCATTCGGCCCGACGTAGGCGAGTCCAAGGAGTATATGATTTCCAGGGGGAAACATGTCAGCGTCCATGAAGGCGATTTCGTCAAAGCGGGGGAGGCCCTGATGGATGGTCCCTCCAATCCCCACGATATTTTGAGAGTGTTGGGGGACAAGGCCCTGGCCCGATATTTGGTCGATGAAATCCAGGAGGTTTATAAGCTCCAGGGGGTCAAGATCAACGATAAACATATCGAAGTCATCGTTCGCCAGATGCTCAAAAGGGTGAAGATTAGAGAAGTAGGGGATACTCACTTTTTGGTGGACGACCAGGTGGAAAAATTTGTTTTTGAAGAAGAGAATGCTCGGGTAATCAGGGAAGGAGGAAAACCCGCCGTGGGAGAACCTCTCTTCCTGGGAATCACGAAGGCTTCTCTCATTACGGATAGTTTTATCTCCGCCGCCTCCTTCCAGGAAACCACCAAGGTGCTCACCCAGGCGGCCGTGGCAGGGAAGGTGGACAATTTAAAAGGGTTGAAAGAAAATGTCATCATGGGACGCTTGATCCCTGCGGGAACCGGTCTTCCCAAGTACAGACAGTTAGAACTGCGGGTGGAGGGGTACACAGAAGAAGAGGTTCCAGAAGGAGGGGAGGGAGAAACGGGAGCAGAGGCGGCTGCCTGAGAATATTAACGGAAGATTCAAGAGGCCAAGTGGCCGAGTAAAAACTTCTTGAAGAAAACATGGAAGGCCCATTCCGTAAACTCACGGAATGGGCCTTTTTTTATCTGCTTAGCCAGCTTGAGTGTCCAAATCGATTAATAAAAGGGTGAACGACATATTCGGGTACCCACGCCTTGGGGCTTATATCCCTTATTATGAAATACAGTAATTTAGACCCCGAAATACGTACTTACCTGTATTGATCCCTCTTCCCCCCATGAGTATCCTGTATATTCAATCAGGCTGAATCATCTGATGCCGCCAAAGATGGAAGGAAAAGGAAAATACACTCGTTGAGAGCATCTCGTAAACGCAAGGGCAGGGTGCTAAACTCGCCCTGGAGAGGAGGGAGTTATGAAAGTTGACAGGAGAGATTTTCTCAAACTAGCTGGCATTGGCACTGTCGTTTTTTCCTCTCGCCTGGGCAAATGGGATAACTTAGCCAACGCGGCCCCTGGGAAGGATGACTTCTTTTTCGTTCAGTTGTCCGACACTCACTGGGGATTTGCAAACCCCGCAGTAAACAAGGATTTCGCAGGAACTCTCAAGAAAGCTGTCGAGGCAGTCAATCATCTCAAGATTCAACCGGATTTCATCATGTTCACGGGCGATCTGACTCATGTCACCGACGATGATAAGGACCGAAGAACACGTATGTCCCAGTTCAAGGATATTGTCAGCGCCCTGAAGGTGAAGACCATTAGATTTATGCCGGGAGAACACGATGCAGGGCTGGACGAGGGAGCGGCTTTCAAGGAGTTTTTTGGGAAAACGCATTATACCTTTAACCATAAGGGGGTTCACTTTATCGTCCTGGACAATGTTTCAGATCCGACATCTACGATTGGGGATGCCCAACTGGAGTGGTTAAGTGCAGATCTCAAGAAGCAGAAAAAGGACTCACGAATCGTGGTCTTTACGCATCGTCCCCTCTTCGATTTGTATCCGGATTGGGACTGGTACACACGGGACGGGGCTAAAGCGATAGAGGTGCTTATGCCCTATTCAAATGTCACAGTCTTCTACGGACATATCCATCAGGAACACCATAAGAACACCGGACACATTGCCCACCATGCTGCTAAGGGGTTGATGTTTCCGTTGCCAGCCCCGGGTTCTGTTCCTGTGAAGAATCCAATTCCTTGGGATGCAAACCAACCCTATAAGGGGTTAGGATTCCGTGGTGTGGAGGCGAAGATCAAAGAAACTCGCTATGCAATTTCTGAATTCAGCGTGAGAGGAGAAAAGATATGAAATCGATGAAAACCAGAATTCTAATCCACGGGACAGTGGCAGCTTTGATCTTGATTTCTACCGGCAGTTACTTAATCGCAGCTGAAAATGAGCAAGTGATTCAGATAACCGCAAAGAGGTTTGAATACTCGCCTAAAGAGATTACTCTAAAAAAAGGTGTCCCCGTGGTGTTGGAATTCACTTCCCTGGACAGGTTGCATGGATTTAATTGCTCGGGTTTAGGAATTCGCATGGACATCCGCCCGGGAAAAGTCAACAGGCTGAGGCTTGTTCCTGATAAGGTGGGCACGTTTCCTTTTCACTGCGACAACTTTTGCGGAAGCGGCCACGAAGGAATGAGAGGAACGATTATGGTAACAGAATAGGACTTTGATTCGGGAAGGATCAAGCCTTTGTGTTGGCTATGGAGGAAACGATGAACCCGGTGAAGGTGCGGACCATTCATCGTCGTCTGGGAATTTCAATCGTTTGTTTTCTGCTCATACAGGCTGTTGCAGGGCTATTGATGGCCATGGGAAGGCTGGCCCGCCTTGATATGACCCCTCCATACAACATTCTCTATTCCATCCACGCTGATTGGGATCCCTTAGGAAGCATCTATCGGGTGGTCCTAGGATTTGCCACTGCGATACAAGGGCTTTTGGGAATCATGATCTTCCGCAGTCGGTTTCGTTATAAAGCCGGAGATAAGGCGACCTCACCTATCTCCTCATCCCCTGATCAACCAAACGAATTAGAGAAGGAAGCTCCTATGGGTGCTCTTAGCTTTGCTGCCGATATCCGGCCTCTCTTCCGCGACAAAGATATCAGGGCTATGAAACCGAACGGGATCGATCTCTCTTCCTTCGAGAACGTGAAAAAACGTGCTCAGGGCATATACGCGCGGCTTTCTGCAAAAGAAATGCCTTGCGACGGCCCATGGAGCGAGAGCCTTGTGCAAAAACTGAAGGAGTGGATACAGAGCGGTATGGCGCCTTGAGTTTCAGACGAGGGACTGATCAGTACTCGTACCGACAGAGATCACTCCAAGAACAAAAGGAGATGCAAGATGGAAAAGATCGGAGAGGTTAAAGATTTGAAGCGTGGAGAATCTATCAATTTTCAATATCAGGGGAAAAAGGGAATATTAGTAAAAACCAAAAAAGGCAAGCTGGTTGCGTACAGCAGGGTTTGCCCCCACGAAGGAGGCACCATTGTTTGGGACGCAGATATTAATAAGTTATTGTGTGAATGTCATCTTTCTCTTTTTAATGTTGATGATGGTACGGTATATAAATATAGCTCCATTTTTGACAAGATGGATGATTTGACACCGATCAAACTTGAGATTGACGACAAAAAGGATGTTTACATCGTCTAAGAATGTGAAGGGTCATTCAAATTTCTATTTTATGCTTTCCAGTTTCTTCTTGGCCAGTTGGGCCTGGTCGGATTGAGGATATTTTTCGATCACCCGCTTAAGCAAATTTTTGGCATTCGTCTTATCTCCAAGTTCCAAGAAGGAGAGGGCCTGTTTGAACAAAGCTGCAGGTATCTTGTCCCCTTCTGGATACTTCACGATCGCCTTCTCGTATTCTAAAATCGCCTTCTCATAATCCTTTTTTTGATAGTAAGTCTCCCCAATCCAAAACTGGGCATTATCCGAGAGTTCCGTGTTGGGATATTGTTTGAGGAAGGCTTCAAATTTCCTTCGGGCTCCTTCTAAGTCTCCCTTGTGGAAGGTCTCATAGGCATCTCGATAGACGTCTCCCATCCCCGTGGAAACCCCCTTCAACTCAGCGAGGGCCTCTTTACTTGAAGCCGGCTTTTCCAGTTCCGTCGCTTTCGAACCCGGCCCAGGCGTCTTTGGTTCGTTGGTCTTGAGGCGATCTTCTATTTCCTTGATTCTCTCCTCCTGCACTTTTCTCCTTTCCTCCAAGGTTTTTAATCGACCCTCCACATCCTCCTTGATCCGGTCCATCTCCCTCGAAGGTCGTTTAAACAATTCCTTATATTCCTCGATATCTGTCGAGAGGGATCGCATTTCGGATTGGATATTGTCGAACCGGAGCAAGAGGTCTGTTTTCAACTTTTGATTTTCTGCTCTCAAGTCAGATAGATCGTTCTTCGCAAGGTCATTTTCTTTCCTTAGCGTATTGATTTGGGAATAAAGCTTATCCATCTCTCTATCAAGGATCTTTACATCCTTGCTGCTTGCACATCCAAAAAGCAACAATCCTGTTAAAAAGAGAATTTGTCCTTTCATTGCGTCACCTTCCCACAAGTGCTTCGAATCGTCAGGCTCTCCTCGGGGAGCTTCCAGAGCTCCCCGGAGAGTGCTCCGCCTTGCTATTTAGCCGTGACAACGGTATGAGCCCTTCGGTTTTTTGCCCAGGCGGCTTCGTTATGGGCAGGGTCCAGCGGCTTTTCCTTCCCATAACTGATCGTAGAAATACGGGCCTGAGAGATACCTAACGAGATGAGGTAATCCTTTGCGCTGTTCGCCCGCCTTTCGCTGAGGGCGAGGTTATATTCGACCGTTCCTCTTTCATCGCAATGGCCTTCGATTTGGACCTTGACATTAGAATATTTTTTCAGAAGGGCCGCATTTTCTCTCAGAATGGATGCATCTCCGGGACGGAGGTCATATCTATCGAAATCGAAGTGAATATCCTTAAGCAGAGAGCTTTCGAAAACTTCCCCTGCGATGCCAGGAGTCTTCTCTGCGACCAGACTCTTTTCAAATTGTTCTTTGGCTTTGGTTTCCTTTGCCCGCTCTGCTTCGGCCTTTGCCGCCTCTTCCTTCGTGACGGATGGTTCTTCTCTTACCGTGGTTTTTTTCGGACAACCTATCATGATGAGTCCAAAGCAGAGGATAAAAATGGTGATGATAAAACTTTTCTTCGTCATGGTAACCTCCCTTGGTAAATGATTTGGAAACAGACGTTCACCCCGATAGAAATCTCCGCCCTTGAGGGTGGATTATCTGCTAAAACATCCGCTTCTTGCAAAAACGCCAGGGGTCGGAACCCCGCCCTTGCTATCGGGGTTTACTCAAATCGCCTTGACCAGGCAGGGCTCGCTTCACCTCCTTTCGATGGCGTTAAACCTCTCTCATTGTACCCGTTGGCGTTCATAATGTAAATCTTCGATGCTCCTGTTCGAGTTGAACTGAAAGCGATGTAACGACCATCCGGGGACCAACAAGGGCTTTCGTTGTTGTTCGAGTTCGATGTAAGACTTCGAAGGCCAGACCCATCGATTCCGATGGTGAAGATATCGTAATGGCCTGCTACCCTTCCGCAAAAAGCGATCCGATCCCCTTTAGGGGACCAGGATGGATTGGTATTGTAACTTCCCTCAAACGTTAGACGACGCACATTCGATCCGTCCCGAGCCATGATATAGATTTGTGGAGAACCGGATCGGTCTGAAACGAAAGCAATCCACTCCCCATCCGGAGACCATGTCGGCGAGGCTTCATTGCCGTATCCCTTCGTCAGCTTCCTCGGGTTGCCCCCGGTTGTATCCATGAGGTAGATGTCCGACTTTCCTCCCATCCCCATCATAAGGGCAATCCTTTTCCCATCCGGTGACCAGGACGGAGAGACGTTTATTCCGGGGTAACCGGAGAGTCGTTGAACATTCTTCCCGTCCACATCGGCGAGGTAGAGGTCCGGATTTCGCCTGAGGTAAGAGGTAAAAGCGATTCTTTTACCATCTGGGGCCCAGGCCGGAGAAATGTTAATGGATTGGTTTTGAGTGATCTGTTTGACGTTCGCGCCGTCGAAATCAGCGACGTAAATCTCCTTGCCCGCTCCCTGAACCATCGTGTAGGCGATCTTCGTATTATGGACCCCCTTCTCCCCCGTAATTTGAAGGACCACCTCATCGGCCATTCTGTGGACCGCGTATCGAAGCGTCTGCAAGGGGCCTTCGTACTGTTTCCCGACGATGTGCTTCTGTTCCACTAAGTCGAACAGATGAAATGTCAGCTTGAAATCGAGACCGTTGGATGCCGTCTGGGTCTCTCCTGCTAAGAGAATTTCTCCGCCCGCGGGGATCCATTCCTGCAAAGAAGACGTGTTCGGGATTCCTTCTTTGTCTCTAAGGGAGGAGGGAAGATGTTGGACGTCGATCACCTTGAAAAAACCGGAGAGGGTGAGATCGTTTGCAAGGATCCCATAAACTTTTTCCGAGATGGGAGAGGAGGGTTTATCTGCGGGGTTCCATTTGGCCAAAACGATGGGGATCTGGATAAAGGTTGGAGCATTGATATCGAGGTAGATCCTTGCTTCAGCGGAAGGAGTTACGATAAAAATGACAATGAAAAAAAGTATTAGATATTTTTTCATTCTATTCGTTACGATTGAACCCAAGGCCAACGGATTCTCCCCACCGGTCTATTATTTATTAAGACAATATTGGTTTATAAGTCAACCATTTCTTTAGAGAGATTTCTGAAAAAACCCGGAAATCTCTGATGACACGGGTTATGAAACAATTATACCGATTAGAAATGCATCAAAAGTGGAAAGAAATCTGTGCAATCATTCTTTAGAATCTATGTCATCTCTCTCCTTTTCCTTCTTGAGGAATCGAAGGAATTCCATACCAATCGGAGAAAGCGTTCTGCCACGATGAGAGACAATATAAATTTGCCGCAAGATGGGACCGATTCCCTCCACGTCAAGTCGAGAGAGGACAGCCTGTTTGACTTCCTCTCCCGCCGCTCTTCGGGAAACGAAGGCAAGACCCAATCCCGCTTTCACCCCTTCTTTCACGGAAGAGGTGCTTCCCATCTCCATCACCACATTAAACTGTTTTAGGCTCTTGCCTTTCTTTCTTAGCGCCTTCTCCGATGCGATCTGAGTTCCCGAACCCTCCTCCCGAATAATCCAAGGCTCTTGCAGAAGCTCCTCGAGGTTCACCCTTTTCCTTCGGGTCAAGGGGTGATCCGATGGGGCGACGACGATAATCTCATCCTCTTCATATTTTTCATAATGGAGAGAAGGATGATTCAGCTTGGCACCGATGATACCAAACTCGACCCCATCTTGAAGGACGTATTGGAGGATCTCCTTGGTATCAGCGATTCTAAGGGAAAGGACGGAACGAGGATGTTCTCTCTTAAAATTACCTATGAGCTTAGGGAGAAGATATTCTCCGGGAATGGTGCTTGCACCCAAAGAAAGGCCGCCGCGGATTCCCTCCGAGAATTCGCTCAAGGCATTTAATAGATCTTTACGCAGGGACAAAATTTTTGAAGCGTACTCCAGGAAGACTTTTCCCGCTTTGGTGAGGCGGACCTCCCTACCCCCCCGGTCAAAGAGGCGAAGGGATAGAGACTGTTCTAACGAGAGGATATGGCCGCTCACGGTGGGTTGAGTAAGGAGGAGGTCGTCGGCCGCCGTCGAGAAGCTTTTTAAACCGGCGACACGACAAAATGTTTCCAGATGTTTAAAATCAATTTGCGATGGTTTTCTTTCCACTTCGGACAGAATATTAAACCCATTTCCCCTTGGATGCAAGCAAAAAGTAATTTTTAAAAACAGAATTCAATAGTTACAGTCATCTTTTCCAGAGATATAAAATCACCATGTTCTCTTGTTTCGATTTGGAAACAAGAAAATTCCTAAGAAATTAAATGAGTTTAAGGGAAAACATTCAAGAAGCATTATTTTTGCGGAAGAACGGATTGAAATAAATAGGGCTTGGGAAAAAGCTTCCGAACTCCCAAGCCCTATTCTTGGATTCGATCCGAATCGAATCTTAGTACATATCACCCATTCCACCCATTCCACCGCCGCCCGGAGGCATTGGGGGATAAGCGGGTTTCTTCTCAGGCTTTTCAGCGATAATCGCTTCTGTAGTGATCATCAAGGATGCGACGGAAGCCGCGTTTTGAAGCGCAAGCCTGACCACTTTGGTAGGATCGATGATGCCAGCCTTGATCATATCCGTATACTCATCCTGGGCGGCATCGAATCCGAAGGCTGCCTTCTCGTTCTTCACTTTCTCCGTCACCACAGAGCCTTCCTGACCGGCGTTATTGGCGATCTGACGGATCGGTTCTTCTAAGGCTCTCTTTACAATATCGACCCCGATCTTCTTATCTCCTTCTAATTTCATTTTATCCAGTGCGGGAAGGCAGCGGAGGTAGGCGACACCACCGCCAGGAACAATTCCTTCCTCTACGGCCGCCCGGGTTGCATTCAGGGCGTCTTCAACACGGGCCTTCTTCTCCTTCATCTCGGTTTCTGTCGCGGCGCCCACATTGATGACTGCCACGCCGCCAATAATCTTGGCCAAGCGTTCCTGAAGCTTCTCCCGATCATAATCGGAGGTGGTCTCATCGATCTGAGCACGGATCTGTTTTACTCTCGCCTCGATATCCTCTTTGTCTCCGGCTCCATCGACAACGGTTGTGTTGTCTTTGTCGATCGTGATCCGTTTTGCCCTGCCCAAGTCGTTCAATTTGATATTTTCCAGCTTAATGCCCAGGTCCTCTGAAATCACTCTTCCACCGGTGAGAATACCGATATCCTCCAGCATCGCTTTTCTACGATCTCCAAAGCCGGGGGCCTTTACGGCACAACACTTGAGGGTTCCACGAAGTTTATTGACCACCAGAGTGGCGAGGGCTTCTCCTTCCACATCCTCGGCGAGGATCAAAAGGGGTTTTCCCATTTTGGCAATCTGTTCCAGGATGGGAAGCATATCTTTCATATTGGAGATCTTTTTCTCGTTCAGAAGGATGTAGACGTCTTCGAGCACCGCTTCCATCTTCTCAGGATCGGTGACGAAGTAAGGAGAGAGATATCCCCGGTCGAACTGCATCCCCTCGACCACATCGAGCGTCGTCTCCATTCCCTTTGCTTCCTCTACGGTGATCACGCCTTCTTTGCCAACCTTATTCATGGCCTCAGCAATGATGTTCCCGATGGTTTCGTCATTATTGGCAGAGATCTTCCCGACTTGAGAAATCTCTTTCTGATCCTTCGTCGGTTTGCTCAACTTCTTCAGCTCTTTTGATACTTCCTCGACAGCCATATCTATTCCGCGTTTCACGTCCATAGGATTGGCACCCGCTGCGACCACCTTCGATCCTTCGCGATAAAGTGCTTGGGCTAAGACAGTGGCCGTCGTCGTCCCGTCCCCTGCCGTGTCGGAGGTCTTGCTCGCCACCTCCTTGACCATCTGGGCGCCCATGTTCTCAAACTTATCTTCGAGATCGATTTCTTTTGCTACGGTCACACCGTCTTTCGTGACGGTCGGGGATCCAAAGGATTTTTCCAAAATGACATTCCTTCCTTTTGGGCCCAGGGTCACCTTGACCGCATCGGCTAAGATATTCACTCCCCGTAATATTGAATTACGGGCCTCCTGATCAAACTTTAGTTCCTTTGCCATTTTGACTTACCTCCGTTTCTTTGTAATTTAAGATGAGTTTTTATTTTCCTTCAATAATCCCAAGGATGTCCTCTTCTCTCATGATCAGATGTTCTTCACCGTCAATCTTGACCTCTGTGCCCGAATACTTACCGAAAAGAACTTTGTCTCCAGCCTTCACGTCGAGAGGGATTACCTTGCCTTCTTCTGTCGTCTTCCCCTTCCCAACTGCGATCACTTTTCCCTCTTGCGGCTTTTCCTTTGCGGTATCGGGAATGATGATTCCACCTTTTGTCTTTTCTTCCTCCTCCAGTCGTCTAACAATCACTCTGTCCTGTAATGGCCTGATCTTCATCTTTGACTTCTCCTTTCTTACCCAATGGTTTTTAAGTTGTTGAAATTAGAAATAAGACTAGACAAAAACGAATATATCGCACCACCTCCTTAGGAGTCAAAATCCTTTAATGTTAATTAGTTACGGCTATCTCGCGGCACAGGACGGCTAGCAAACGGTAATCGATTTAATATCCCTTCAACGTCACCTTTTAGTTAATCATCCGAAGGGAGATTGTCAAGGTGAGCCAATGAAATATTTTTTGCCCAGGCGCATGGACTCCCCAGAGGCAAAACGGCAAGAACTATTGAAAATCTTCATTCGATTCGACATAATTAGGGAAATTTCAAGGAGAAAGCGTTGACGAAGAGCATCCATCGGTTAATAAAGATATTCTTGCCGGTCATTTTTGCCCTCTCCTTTTTCTCCACTGCCGGAGCCGGCCTACTCAAGAGACCCTTATCCTTTCAACAACTCACTCCCAAAGATGGTCTTTCGAGTGAGATGGTGAATGCGATCGCCGTTCAAGGTGAGGAGGTCTGGTTTGGAACGGAAGGTGGAGGAGCTACCCTTTACGATAGGCCCAAGAAGATTTGCAGGGCCTATACCACCAAGGGCGAACCCATGGATAAAGTCGACAAGGGGGTCAGCATCAAATGGCAAAACATGCTCGCTTATAATCATGTGACCGTTATCGTGCCGGATGTGGACCGCATCTGGTTTGGCACCTATTTCTACGGATTCGGAGGGGGTGGAATATCCTATTATCAACCCCAGAAAACCCCTTCATGGAAACGTTTCAACACGAACGGCGACCGTGCCAAAAAGGTCGTATCCATGGCTGTGGATGGGAACCGAGTCTGGGTCGGGTCTGAAAAGGGTCTTTCCGTGCTTGATAAAAAGACAGGAGGATGGGAGGCTTTTTATTCCGCGCAAGATGGTCTCTCGGGAAATTTTATCAATTCCCTTCTCGTTCAGCCCAATTTCCTATGGGCAGGCACAAATGGAGGGATCAGTCGTCTTGAGAAAGTTAAAAAGACCTGGAAGACGTATTCCCAGAAAGATGGGTTAACCGAGACAGAGATCAAAGCTTTGGCCAGTGTTGGACAAAAAATATGGGCAGGGGGGATCGGAGGGACTCTCTTTGAATACGACCCTGTCGCGGACCGCTGGAGGAGGATTGAATCTACGGACCCGTTGAAGAACGGAGGAATTCAGTCCATCACTGTGGCCAAAGAAAAAGTCTTCATTTGCAGAGATAATGGAGTGAGTATTTATGACCTTCCGACAGGGCAGTGGGAGTCGCTGACGGTTTCGGATGGATTGTCGAGTAATGCCGTTTTTTGTGCGGCCGAGGATAAAAACAGTATCTGGTTCGGGACAGATAAAGGAGCATCACGGCTCGTATTGTCACCCTAGGGGATGCCCGATTTCCGTGCCGAGGGTGAAGGAGGGTATGAAGTAAATTGGGGATTTGCCTGAAATTCCAAATCGAGCTACCAGAATCTGGCTTGAAATTTTGAATTTGGTGCTTGAAATTTGTTTGTTATTTGGTGCTTATGTAACGAACTTTTTCCGGTGTAAGGAGGAACCGAGCATGAGTGATTCACAAGAAAGAAAACTGACCCGTAGACAATTTATCAAAGGAGCTACTGTCGCGGCGGCACTCCCTCTTTTCTCAAATACCCTTCCATTTTATGGTTCCCTTGCTCATGCCGTGGAAGAGGCTGATCTGGTCATCGCCCAAAATGGGAGCGCTTCCCAGCTTCTCCAGGCTGCCATGGCTCCTTTGGGCGGGATGGGCCGATTTATCAATAAGGGACAGAGGGTCGTAATCAAAGCGAACATTGGCTGGGCGAGGACACCCGACCAGGCCTGCACGAATAACCCGGATCTTTTCTCGGCATTGATCAAGATGTGCTACGAGGCTGGGGCAAAGCGAGTCGCCGTGTGGGACCACACCTGTGATAATTACCAGTTTTGTTTTTCCAGGTCGGGGTTAAAAGAGACAGCGCAGAAGGCAGGGGCTGATATCTTCTCCGGCCATGGCCGGAACTCCTATAAGCAGGTCGAAGTTCAGAAAGGCAAGAAGCTTAAGACGGTTGAAATCCTCAGAGATGTGCTTGAATCGGATGTCTTTATCAATTTCCCCATACCCAAACAACACTTTGCGACGGAACTCACCCTTGGCCTGAAAAACCTGATCGGGATCACGTGGGACATGGAACAGTTGCATAAGATCGGACTCCATCAATGCATCGCGGATGTCAATACGGTCCGAAAACCGGATCTGGTCGTGATGGACGCCATCCGAATTCTCACGACCAATGGCCCAAAGGGCCCCGGAAAGACAGAAGACATCGGGGAGGTTATCACCTCTACAGATATTGTAGCGGCGGATGCTTATGCCGCCGCATTTTTCAAGCATCCCAAGACCGGAAAGCCCTTCAAGCCGGAAGAGATCGAGTTTGTCAAGAATGCTTATGAGTTGGGCCTGGGCCAAATCAACCTCTCAAAAGTGCGGATGAAGAAGGTCACGGCTGCATGAAAAAAGCGATTCCCTATTTGAAGAGGACGATTCAAGCCCTTTCGTTTTTCTTCCTTCTCTATCTCATCATCAAGACCGCTTTTCCCCTTGAGCTGAAAATCCCGGTAGACCTCTACCTTCGGCTTGATCCTTTTATCGGGATCATTACGATCCTGACGAAGAAAGAGGTCATCTTGAGGATGCTTCCTGCCGTCGGAGTGCTCCTCGCCGTCGTTGTTTTCGGCAATTTTTTCTGCGGATGGTTCTGCCCCATGGGCAAGACCATCGACTTTTTCGATCGAATTTTCTTCCGGGAGAGAAAACGGTCCAAAGAGTCTAATGATCAAGCCTTCAGAAGGCTCCGGTACGGAATCTTCATTTTTTCTCTTGTGGCAGGCCTGATGGCCTTTCAGGTGATGTACGTTCTCGATCCCATCAGCCTCATCACCCGAACCCTTGTCATCGCATTCTTTCCACCTGCCATCTTTGTCTTTAACGCCATCGTCCCGCAAGTTCAAAGCCTTCTTCCTAAGAACTCTTTCATCCTGTCGACCGTTCCGATGCCTGTGTTCAAGGTGAATCTTCTGATCTTTGTTTTTTTCATCGGGATTCTTGCCTTGGGAACTATCCGGAAAAGGTTCTGGTGCCGTTACCTCTGTCCGCTGGGAACTCTCTTTTCAATCGTCTCACGCTTCCGGATATTGAAACGGTTTGTCACGGAGGATTGTACCCATTGTCTAAGATGTGTGAAGGAGTGCCCGGTGGGCGCTATCCCAGAAGCCAGTCCGCAGGAGTACCGGCGGCAGGACTGCATCGCCTGTTTCAAATGCCTTGAATGTCCCCCTGAGGCAGTTTCTTTTCACATCGGTTTACCCCGTTGGAGAACAGTGGATGGTGTAGACCTTTCGAGAAGGTATGTTCTGGGATCACTTGGGCTCGGTGTTGTCTCGGCATTGATGATCAAGGCCAATCCCCTGCAATCAGAGAGCGGACTGAAAAATAATCGACTGATTCGACCACCCGGTGCTCTCCCCGAAGAACAATTTGTATCCGTTTGCACAGGCTGTGGCGAATGCCTGAAAGTCTGCCCTAATAACGCTCTTCAATCCACTCTTTTGGAAGCAGGTTTGGCGGGTCTTTACACACCGAGGCTCGTTCCCCGTATCGGGTACTGTGAAGAATTCTGTAACTACTGTGGAAGGATTTGTCCAACCGAAGCCATCCGGCCTCTTGCCATTGAAGAAAAACGCCTCCTCCAAATGGGTATTGCTCATATCAACAAGACACGGTGTATTGCCTGGGATGCGGAAAAAATCTGCCTGGTCTGTAATGAGCAGTGTTCCTATCATGCCATTATCGGAGACGATAAGAAGCGCCCCATCGTGAAAGAAGAAAAGTGTACTGGCTGCGGTATCTGCGAACACAAATGTCCTGTGGATGGAGAAGCCGCTATCATTGTCTACGCCTCCGGTGTCCAGAAAAAACTCAAACCCGAAAACGGCAACAACAGCAAGGGATGACGGGCTACGCGCATAACAAAAGAACCAGCCTTGTCATTCTCGGCCCTTCAATGTGTCATGCCGAACCAGGTCCTGAACTTGATTCAGGATCTTTGATTTCGGTATCTCTGCAAGTCAGGCTTGCATCAACCTCTCATTCTCTAAAACCTCAAAACTCCAGCCTTCGACCTCCTAACTCAAAATAAAGCCCCTTGACATATTTAAGCAATATGATATTTTGCATTCGAAGATAAACGTTTCCAATGTGACCATGTTAAAAAGGTTGCCCTTGAAGTACGGCGGGCAGCCGAAATACTTCGACTGTACCACAAGCTTTAGGTCTATGTCCGAAGCTTCAGTTTGGATGTGAAGGAGCTAAAAGATACCGGCGAATCAAAACGTGAGAAACCAAGGGATCACCCCTTAACTCAAGACAAATTGGACAAGTAGTTGAAAAGGAGACAGAGGTATGAGGGCGATTGGGGTGAATGGAAGTCCAAGAAAGAAATGGAACACGGCAACCTTGCTCAAGAAAGCCCTCGAAGGCGCCGCATCAGAGGGCGCGAAAACGGCATTGGTTCATCTTTACGACCTTGACTACAAAGGGTGTATCGGCTGCTTTGCCTGTAAGATGAGAGGCGGTAAAAGCTACGGCAAATGTGCGGTCAAGGACGGGCTGACACCGCTTTTGAAAAAAGTGAACGAGGCCGACATCATCATCCTGGGATCACCCATTTATTTTGGAACGGTCACCGGAGAGATGAGGTCCTTCATGGAACGTCTCTTCTTTCCTTTGATGACTTATACCGATCCTCCGGGGACTCTTTTTTCCCGAAAAGTCCGTGCCGGCTTCATCTATGCATTGGGCGCACCCGAAGCCATGGCAAAAGAGCGAGGTTTTGACAGACATATCCTTATGAATGAAATGCTGATGGAAAGGAACTTTGGGGCGTCGGAAACCCTATGCAGCTACGACACGACTCAATTCGATGATTATTCAAAGGTATATGCCCCTCGTTTTGATCCTGAACAAAAGGCAAAGGTACGGAAAGAAGTGTTTCCAATCGACTGCGAAAATGCCTTCAAGATGGGTGCCAGATTTGTTAAGGAACTGAAGTAGTTTGGTAGGTAACAGCGGCACAGATTCGTTCTCCAAAGATCCTCCTGCTGCATCTGCGCTGGACACGTAAGGTAAAAAGATATGTTAACAAAAAGTATGAAAATGTGCTCCTTTGGAACAGTGGTAATATTTCTTTTACTTATTGTATCATCTGCATTGGCGGAAAAGTGGACTCAACGCTATATTGAAAGTCTCCCGGATTCTGCCTTTGCTGCCGTTGAGGTTACGAAGGATGGGAAGAAAATCCGACATCTTCCCCATCATAATCATTTAGGAGAAATTGATATTTACCATTTGAAGAGCGCTTTAGGCAGAATTCATCAGGTAAAGTGGATAGATCCTGCAAACTTCACAAAAGCCAAAGATCATTTGGATCAACACTATCAGGTTTATAAACAGGAACGGGCTACGGCTCGTGGGTTGGAAAATCCCATTAACATTAATGAAGCATCGATCAGTGAGTTAATGCAACTGCCCCACATTGGGGAAAAACTTGCTACTGCCATAATCGAATATCGAACAACCCATGGAGGTTTCAAAACCATATCCGAGCTAATGCATGTTCCTGGCATTGCGAAGAAAATACTTGGGGACATCGAAGATCTCATCACAGTGGAATAAATTTACTCGCTGTTGGAAGAGGAAATCAAAGGCTTCTTTAGCTGTCCTGGCTAACATTTGGCTTGACAGACACTGTCAAGTAGCCCCTCTTGCAGCTTCCACCTACTCTTTAGTAGAAGATAATCATAGAGGTTGAGGATTACGATTAGAAAGCAAGCATAAGGGGGTCTCTGGCTGAAGCCAGAAAAATAAGGATTTGATACGAACCAAAAGATGACCAGGTTTGTGCATAGCGTACTTAAACTCTAAGACGCCTTAGATATTTTAAAGTTCCAATTTTTTAAGTCCTTCTTCAAAAAGCTGTAGGTATTTTGAGCGAAGAGACGCGTCAGAAAGGTTCAGTGCACCCCAGATGAATCTTCCTTTCCAGTAAAACTCAATTTCTCCATGATAAGGGTCGGATACCGTATAAATACCTTCTACAATATTTTTCTCGGCATTTCCAGTTTGCTGGAAGTATTTCTGAACCATTTCCCTGCAAACTTTTTGATCTGCTCCATCGATGACAAAGAGTTTAAACTTTTTCCCGGAAAGCTCATAATCAGCAGTAAAAGCTGAATGGAGAAATGAATAACCCAGAAAATTTTTATTAATAAATTTCTCAGAATCCTTCTTTTTCCCCTCTTCTGGGAAGGAAAACAAAATGGAAGGAAGCGATCCCTTCTCCCCCAAATCTTCGGACATCTTTTTTGCAAAGGCGAGTAGAATCTCACGATCTTCAGCACCGGTATCGTAACTGTTTATCTTCACATAGTATGGACCAGTCAAAAAATTTAGAATATTTTGTTCGATGTAGCCTTGGACTCCGATGTCGACAAAATTTGCATTAGAGAGACGTTCCTGACTATAAATTCCGAAAGCATGGGTGGGGGTTTTATGACGATACACATCCACATTGACCGAGGCTTTCTTTTCATTTAAATATTCTGCCACCTTCAATTCCTGAAAATCATACATGATATAAAGATCGGCGGCTCCGTTGATATATTCAAAAAGGGTCTTGGGTATAAATGTTTGAATTTCCCCCGATTGTTTCCATCCGATTATCTCTGGAAATCTGAAGTCCTTTGCTTCCCCTCCAGATGCCCACAAAACAACAAGAACTCCCAGGATCACTAAAATGACTTTCATCTTTTTACTCCCTTCTCTATGATTTCATGGATCAAAATAGGTAAGGGAGGCTTCAGCCTCCCCCTGGAGTAAATTATTTTATTCTATCTTAACACAAAAGGATGGCTGCGAAGGATTTACTACCCAATAAACCCCGGCGGCACATCCCTCAAACGAACCACGTCTCGAATCTTGCCAGAAACATCGAATCCAATCGAACATTTCACCGGACACTGACCGCAATCCTCACAAACACGGTTTGGCAAATCCAAAGAGGCGACAAGCTCCTGGGCCATACCAGGGTTTCTATAGCCGTAACAGTACATATACGCTCGCATGAGGTCCGGGATTGGGAGCCTGGCAACGCATTGTTTCTCACATTGGCCGCACCCCTGGCAGTACAGACTCGACTGGAGAGCGGCTGACCGGAGGTTCTCCTTCTCTGACTTCGAAAGGGAGAAGTCTCTCTGAAGCTTGAGGTCCACCTCCAGCTGATCGAAGGTGGTAATTCCGGCGATAATAGTATGAACATTGGGGTCCTGCAGAACCCACTTCATAGCTGCCCGTGCATCGACACCCTGGTCCGCGAGATAAGGACCTTGACTCCCCAATCCCCCGAAGTGTTCTTGCCATTCTGGACTCCATCCCCCGATGGTTTTCATCGCCACGACTCCTAACCCGGCCTTGGCCGCTGTCGCGATGGCCTTTCTCACTTCCACATAATACTTCTGTCTAAAATTGTAAGCAGTCTCAACTACATCGTAAACTTGGGAGTCGACGGCGGCCTGAATCACCTCGGGTTCATTCCGATGGGTGGAGACCCCGACAAACCGGGTT